>ERZ1034973.463-NODE-463-length-28850-cov-6.051641_pt1 | contig 28850 bp, 48 predicted proteins | sample MGYA00520686_ERZ1034973 | MGnify/ENA primary metagenome ERZ1034973 (study PRJEB33766, sample SAMN09781775) | gut metagenome | biome: gut microbiome | host: Homo sapiens | place: Madagascar | study: EMG produced TPA metagenomics assembly of the PRJNA485056 data set...
ACATGTGGTATGATCAGTGCGGTCCCGTCTTGTTCCAGCACCATCCTGTCATTATGAATCCACACGTAAGACAATGGTCGCGTTTTGTCGTCTGTCGTGACAGACACTTCAAGATCCAATCGCGTGTCCTCTGCCACTGTAACCGCTGATGGGTAATGTTCCTGAATATGAACTTTAGGAGCATCTTTATTTTGTTCCACTACTACAGGACTGATCCAATAGTGAGAACGTGCATCATCGGTAACAAATACCTTACAAGTATAGTTACCAAAATCCTCATAACCAACTCGATCTACATGGACGTTTTTTTCTCTAACTTTATTAGGATCTAACTGAATATGGTTTTTATACCAAATAGTATCAAATTGCTTGTTATCTTCGATGAACGGAGTAACAAAAATATCCAATTCTTCGCCTAAACGCTTGTAAATGTAGGTCGGAGATTGATCATGTGGTGCAAGAAAGGTGCGACGTTCAACAAGAATAGGCTTAATATCAACCGATTCAAGCGGATTATCTTTCAGCTTAACTTTCGCTGTATATGTGCCGAATTGATTTTCTGCCATTTCAGCAATATACAGAGATTGATCTGGTTCTGCAACCTGATCTGATGGTACGCTTTGACCGTTTAGCTTCCATTCTACGATATAGTCTTTAAAATCTGCGGTACTTACTACGAGCTTAAGAACAAGTTCATGTCCTACAGACGCGTAGACCGGACCCATAGTTTGATGTAAAATATTGATTTTATCAGACATGTAATATCCTCTTTTTTAATTGCATAACGGAACTACAATTAAAAACATAACAAATATTTCACAACTTTACACACCCAAATTACTTGAGTGTGTGGAATTGGCTGTGTTTAGTCTCTCGCACCTTGACAGACCCATCGCGTTTGATATAATAGATCAGTGATTTGAGGGTGTCGTGTACATACGCGTGCGGGAAACGCTCTGGATACTTCTTCCAATCTGGAGTATTAACGATCCAGTCGAAAATCCACCACGGGCAGGAGTAGTAACCACGACCGCCACCGATCAAACAAATGGTCGGACGGAAACCAGTAAGATCGCAAAATGAATCAGTGTCATGTGCTGGGGAACGATGCTCTGCTTCGTCAGAGAAAATGTTTGCCACCGGAGATTCCACTTTAACTTCCGGTGCTTCTTCAACATCTGACTTAACTTCTTCGACCATTGGTTCAACTTCTGGAGATTCTTCTTTTGTTTCTTCAATGACGATCTCAGGTTCTTTCATTGCTTCAACCAGAGACGGATCAACTTCGTCGAATACCACTTTATCGTCTGCGGTGTCTGCTGCCAGAATAAGGTCGTTAATACTGGTTCCTTCTGCTGGAGTTTCTTCTTCCATTTCGGAAGCCAGTTTAGTTAATTCGGTTTCTACGAACTCGATCATGTTCTCTAGTGATAAAGTCTTTTTGACCTTGATATCAAATTGTTTTGCATAGTCTGCTAATTCTGTTTTGGCTGTTTTCTGTGCTTCTTTGTCGTCGGACGCCGCAATAGCGCGGAGTTCTTCGAAATATTCTTTATCAAACATGTTATTCTCCTGATTGGGGGTGTTTGTATAAATATTTGTATACTGTATTTATTGAGTGAGGCTATTCGCTATGCAAGATATTAAAATTCACTTTCTGAACTACTCCCATGTTCAAATTGAATGTAGCGATTCAATTTTATTAGAAATGCGAGATTATTTTAGTTTTGAAGTCGAGGGAGCGCGGTTTCAAAAAAGATTTAAGTATGGCGGATGGGATGGGCGTATTCGTCTATTAGATTACAACGGAAAGTTGCCAATCGGCCTAACTAAAACCGTTGGAATCTTCGCTAAAAATATGGGTTATTCTGTTTGGGTAGACCCTCGCTTATTCGAGAAAGAACAGGTTACAGAAGAAGAGATCACAAAATGGTGTAACGACTTAGAATTATATTCCGGTGCTAACAGGATCACCCCGCATTGGTATCAATCAAAGGCTGTCTTTGAAGGTATTCATCATAAACGCCGTATGTTAGTTTTGCCTACGTCCGCTGGTAAATCTGCGATTGCTTGTATGTTGTCTCGCTGGTACTTAGAGAACTACGAAGGGAAAGTGCTGATCATCGTTCCTACCACGTCGCTAGTGCTGCAAATGCGTGATGATTTTGTTGATTATCGCCAGTTTCCATATGAAGCAATTCATACTATCATGAGCGGTACTAGTAAACACGTAGGTGATCGCCTGGTCGTTGTTAGTACGTGGCAATCAGCATGTAAACAGCCTCGTGAGTGGTTCCAACAATTCGGCATGGTTATTGTTGACGAATGTCACAAGGCCACTGCTAAAAACCTGCTAAACATCGTTACTGATATGGATCATTGCCAATTTAAGATCGGCATGACTGGTTCCCCTCGTGACGGGAAAGCTAACATGATGCAGTATGTCGGGCTTTTTGGTGATATTTCTAAGATCGTGAGTATTGACCGCCTGATGGAAGAAGGCCAAGTGACAAAACTGAAAATTAACTGTCTTTTTCTTCGTTATACCGATGAGGAATGTAGCGCGGTTAAGGGGAGAGAATATGCGGAAGAGATCAAGTATATTACATCTAACCCACGACGTAATAAGTTTGCTTGCAATTTGGCGCTAAAACTCGCTAAGAAGGGCGAAAACGTATTCCTGATGTTCCGCAACACTAAGCACGGAAAACTTATGTATGATGCGTTACAGAAGGTACATGACAAGGTTTATTATATTGACGGTGGAGTTAAGACAGAAGAACGTGATGAATTTAAGAAAATGGCGGAAGGTGACACTGGCTTAATCTGTGTTGCGTCTTATGGTGTGTTCTCTACTGGTGTTTCCATCAAGAACTTGCATCATGTTATTTTCGGTCATCCAGTGAAGGAATCAACTATCGTTCGTCAGAGTATCGGTCGTGCATTGCGTAAACATGGTTCTAAGGATATTGCTACCGTTTGGGATCTTATAGATCATTTGGCGGTTAAGACAAAGAGCAAGAATGCTAAGAAACAGTTTAGCCACCTTAATTATGCTCTTAAACATGCCCTTGAAAGAATAAAAATTTACAACGCCGATCGATTCGAATATGTCACGAAAACAATCGAGATTTAATAAATAGGGGCTTTAATGCCCCTTTATTCTACGGAGATTAAAAATGATTAGCTTTAAACGTTTTTTGGTTGAGGCCGCTATTGACGGTTTCATGAGTAAGATTTATTCTTGTAATACTATCGAGGGATTGAATGAACTTGAGGCATATTATGAGAAGCGCAAGAAAGAAACAGAATTGAAACCTGCTGATGATATTTCGATCCGTGATGCCATCGCCGGACGCCGTAAGCAACTGGAGGCCGACAACGAGCCAGAAGAGGAGCCGGAAGAGGATTTTTAAGATATAAAAAAGCCCCATCATTGATGGGGCAAAATAAACCAATTAAAATCGGTTATCAACAAATTACATTAACAGCATTGTTTGCTCTACGAGTTGTTCTTGTTCTTCGCCGTTCGAATTTTCACTAATCGAACGTTCTGTTACTAGCTGTAAGCAGTAGCCAGTGTGAACAACGCCGTTTTCTGTCTGGACGGCTAACGCATCCTCGACAGGTTGTTTACAACAAATACAGATTTTCATAAAATTCCTCCTGCATGTATTTAGCGACCAGATTCCAGCATACGCAATTCTATTGCATTCTTGATCGCAAAGCCACGAGATTTAACGATATCAAGTGCGCGACCAGCGAAATCCATTACCATCTGGTAATATGCAATTTTCGTATCAAGTGGTAATATCTCGTCGTCTGCTGCCATGACAACTTTCAATTCTGATTTCTCATACTCAGCGCGACACCAGTCATCACTACGGTTAGTGTAAAAGTCAAGACGATTTTTCATAGCCTTTTTCTTTTTAGCCTCAAGTGCAATCGTCTCTCGCTTCGCCTCGCTGTAAATCCTTAACCACTTTGAGTATACTACCGGATTATTCAGCGCCTCCCATTGCAACTTAGTCGCATCGATCTTCATGTCAGCTTCTAATTGTTCTTTCAAATCGTTTAGGTCCATAATATCCCCTTATTCACACTAAGACCTATATCATATCACACACAAAATCACTTTGCAAGTCTTATGCGTAGTTGTTCAAGATCATCCGGGTTATCTATTACTGAAAAGTAGATTGATACTATGATTGAGTTATCGTCGTACTGCGGAGTTACTTCTACTGTCAGGTTTCGGACCCGTGGTTCATAGTTTCGGATCGCCTCGTTTATGTTTTTTGATAAGGTATCCACTGTCAGTGGGTTCATGTTCTCAAACAGTGATTTATTGAGATCACATCCAAACAGTGGATCAAATGGACGAGATCCCTTGCGAGTAGTCACGATCAGTAGAATCGAATCCTTAACCGCTTTAATTCCTATGTTCTTTTTAACGTCGTTATTCCACGATCTGGATATATTGAGATCCAAATCAGTATACATCTGATTAATAGTTGCCATGTTATACCTCAAAGAATTTTAAGGAAACTGGATAAACCTGATAATGAATATACACCAGATTCCCCGCATTCGCATTTGATCGGTACTGCCAGCGTGATTTGATTTCTTGTTAGCTCGTCGATCACTTCTTCCACTTTATCCGTGGTAAGCATATCCAGCACGCGGTCAAAGTCCTGTGCGTTCAGGTCGTCTATATTGAATTGCTGATCGCCGATCACGATATATTCGATACATGCAATTACCATCTGCATAATATCAACATCTTCTGTAAACTTAGGTTGACGAAACTTGATTTTTATTTGTCCTAAGTCTAGAATATACGGTTCGACTTCTGGTATCTGTGTGCGTGAAACATCAAGAGAATATACTTTCTCTTTATTGCATACACCACACACCCAAGTAGCATCAATTTTCATCTTATTGAGGCTGTGACACCATAAGAGAAGAAAAATATATTCTGCTTCGCATTTCTCTAGCTCTAATGCATTGATCCCCGTACATTCGTATATAATCTCTATAACAACATCTGACAGCTTGCCAGTCTCTTTTGCTGCTACCAGTTTTTGAAATTCGCCGAAGGTGAAAGCACGGGCGTGTATCAACTTTTCGCCTATTTGGATCTTGAAAAAGTATTGCATAATAAAACACCCTTTATAAACACATAGAATTATTTAGTATTTTATAAATACCCGAAAGGGGGTTATACCATGAATATTATCCGAATAAAACTACCGGAAGGTGTACAGCGATTTAAGCCTTTCACTGTTAAAGATTACAGAGATTTCCTTCTGGTGTCAACTGAAATTAAGATGAATCCAGAAGAAGAACAAACTATCCTGGATGAGCTACTAGAAGAAATATATCCAGACGTAGACCCTGCATTTCGTGAATATATTTTCCTGAACGTTTTTACTAGTTCAATAGGTAAAACAAAGATACCGCTTTGCTTTACTTGCCCGACTTGCAACAAAGAAAGAAAAATGTTGCTCAACTTACAGGTCGAAGCACTAAAACCAATCGTTCTGGAGGCCGCAGGGCTTAAAATAACTTTCCGGTATGTGAAACCATCAACCGACTATGCAAAAACGTTTCTAGATGCGATAGAGCGTGTATCTGATGGTGTTAATTCTTATCTTTGGTCTGAATTACCGGAAGAAGTTAGAGAACAGGTTATCGATTCAATCTCGTTTGCTGAATTTGAAGAAGTTGTTAAGCAAATGCACACGATCAAGATCGAACAAAAGATATCTTGTTGTGAAAGTCATGACCTGAAATACATAGGTCTTCTTCCATTATTCAAATTGTTGTTGAATCCAGATGAGTTATTCATATTTTATCGAATAAATCATCTGTTGGCAAAATCAAATTATTCTATCAGTGATCTTATGGACATGTTACCCGTCGAGAGAAACATTGCACTGACACTGGTCGAGAAAGACGTAAAAGAGGCAAACAATGCAAAGAACGGGGTTTCCTAATGTCTCAATAAAACTTTATCAGGATTATGAGGCGTTTCTAAATCATCGCTTTATAGAATTGGGTGCTACCTTTGTTACAATGACTCTGCGTGATTCGATTCGTGGGGTGAACGAAGGATTGTTGCAATTCTATGATAATAAAGCGATGCATACAAAATTAAACGGTCGGGAGATCATTCAGATTTCGTTATCTACTGCCAACACAGATGAAGTGTTCAACCGAATCTATGGGATCTCTCATAGTAATGTAACGATTGACCAAAAATCCGACAACATTTTAACATTCCAGTTAAAGAGCTATCACGAAACACTAAACCTTAAATTTTCTCGCGCATTGACAAATAACGCTGTTAATAACGTAACCAGCATGATTGACGCTATCTATAAAGAAGTTCCTTTATGGAAACCAACCATAAAAGGTGATAACGTTGTTATTCCTCGTTGTCCGTGGGTTAGTACCATAAATGACTATATGGATTTTGTGAGGGCATACGGGCAAAGCGTAGAAACCGAGTCTTTCGTGTATTGCTGGGAAGATTTTGATGGTATAACTATAGCCGGACACGATACAATATTAAAAAATGAGCCAATACCAGCTATAATCTGTGAGCCTAGACTCATGGGGCAATTTATTGATATGTCACCTAATCTGATGGTTTTTAATTTCGAATGGCAGACTAAGAGCAATGCTAAAGTTAAAAATTCATTTAACAATGTGACATATACGACCATTGATTTTGTTACTAAGCAGTATAATAAAATTGTTGTTGGTAACGGGGATAACATTGCTCATTTTGCACATGGTGGCGCTTATGGGGAGTTGACTTATAAGAATGCATTTTTGGAAGGTTCTAAACTTGCCACAATAGAACAGTATGATTCATATGCTACCGCCGTGTGTCATGGTAATTTTTCATTGCGTCCTGGTATGGTAATTCGATTCTTTGACGAGAAGCAACAAGCACGCAATGATTTTATTGTTGATGAAGTGGTGCATGAAATTAGCCGAGAGCAATCATTAACTCACCTGTATATGATCGGTAACAGCGAAGAATTACAGGAAGTCAAGTTTGAAGGTAAGATATAATGACAGAAACTAAACCTATGTTAAAATTTGTTGTTCCTGTAAAAACTTTAGAGATAAACGGGAAACATATCATGATCCCAAAAATGGGTATTAAGCAACATCGATTATTAAAAGATGTTCGTAGCTGCGATGAAACATTAAAGATTCTTCTTGATTCAATCTGCCCTGGGTTAAACGCTGCCGAGTCTGAATTGGTTATGCTTAATCTTTGTGCGTTTAATGGTAAATGTCTGGAAGAAAAAGACGGTCTTAAACTATCTGATGTGTATATTTGTACAGAAACTGAATTTGATTTAAATGGCAAAACATTTAAATTTAAAAATCCGATGTATACTTCTGACCCCATTATCGATGACGCTGATTTCTTGAGTCATCATTATCACGATCCTAGTGTAGACTTCCATGATTTCCCAGCTTTTATTATGGATTGGGCTACAGGATTAAGAAAAACTATTGCACTGGATACACCGGAAGGTACTATCTATGGTGGAATTAACATATTGGATCGCCTATCATGAATGACGCATTAACATCATTTCGCGGGATGCGCAAGGAAGCGGAAGAAAACCCGATTGATAAACTTAACAAATTAGATAAACTTGATTCTATTGATAATTTGCAAGCCGCTACCGAATTGGTGGCGGAGACAGTAGAACAAAAATCTAATGAAGTTGTTGGTGCGGTAGAGGATAACACCGCAGCCAATGAATTGACGGCAGAGAATACACAATCTACCGCTGGCAATACCCAAAAAACTTATGAAGAATTGCAAAAACTCAATAGTTTCTCTTCTCAGATGAATGAGAAATTACGTGGTTTTGGTGTTATGATGGAACGTAGATTTGGTGTTGTCAGTAAAATGGCTAGCGGTATTGGTGCGATTGAAGAAGCACTGAAAAAGCCGGAACAACCGCAAACAATGCCATCACCTCAGCCAGTTTTGCCTACTGTACCGGAACAGCCTAATAATGACAACTATCAAGGTCTTCCAAAGAAAAAACCGGATGTTGAGGAACGGAAGAAAAAGAACGCCACAGATAAGCGTAATGCGGATTCTATGGAAAATCTTATTAAAGTTGTTCGTGGTGGATTTAAAGAAACCATAGGAATCTCTAATAAGGTCTTAGGGATGTTATTTAAGATCACCTTAACCGCAATGGCAGAAGCCGCAAAATGGGGTGCTATTTTGATGGGTATTGTTTTTGTCATTGATACCCTGATGGTTCATTTCAGATATTGGAGTGATTTATTCGAAACAAAATTCGATGATTTTATGGATAAGGCCGGAGAATGGGCTGGACCAATTAGTGATATTCTAACAACTATTCGTCAAGTTAGAGACTATTGGTCTAAAGGCGAATATGGAGAATTAATTAAATCTCTTGTTATGGGTATTGGTGATGCATTCTATAAAACCTTTATCCAACTTGATCGAATTATCACTACTGGTATTGCTAAAATTCTTCGCATGATCCCTGGTATGGGTGATTATGCCGATAAGTTAGAATATGGTGCTTTAAAATCTGCTGTCGCTCAAGGCTATACGCCAAATGAAAGAGAACTCGAATTAATGGATAAGGTCGAGTCTGAACACGAAGAAGACAAGTATGGAGAGCGCACAGGGTGGACCGGAAAAGCCCGTGATATTGGCGAAGCTATCGGTGATTCTATTAAGGATAAAGTTAACGAAGGTCTTGTTAGTCTGGGTTGGCGAGATCAAAAGGATGTTGACGCAGAGAAGCGACAAGAAGAATTAAAGCGCGGAGAATATGAGTCTGTTTCTGCTGAACAACGATCTGCTAGTCGTAAACTTAGAATTAAAAGTGAGGGCGCGATCAACAATATTAATGAAGTTATGGAGAATTTGAGCGGTGACTATGACAAAGAAAGAATGGGAGAGTTGAAAAAGGATATTGATGTTTACCGTGAGAAAGTTCAAGATCCTACATTAGTTGAAAGTGATCGTTCTCAGTTAGAGCGTCTTATTGAAAAATTTGATGAGATGTATGCTGATAAAACTAAGGGTGTTGTGCAAACACAGCCAGTTCCGGCAACTGAAACGGAAACAGCAAAACAAGCGGAACGTACTGAACAAATGCAGAAACAAGCTGCAATCCAGCAACAAACGACAAATCAGACCTCAAACGTAAATAATACACAGATTGTAACAAACAATAGAACTATTAAACAGGGTGCACCAACAACTAGAATTGATGCCCCTGGTACAATTAATATGGGGAACTTTTAATGAAAATTAGTGTTATCAATGATGCCGTTGATAGCTTTAAAGCGGGGGTTAAAACCTCCGCTGGTTTTACCTCAAAAAATAAAGGGAAAACATTAACCGCTCAATTCCCCGCTGAACGTGCTAGCGGTAATGATGCTAGCGGTTACTATATCAACGACTTATATAATAATGGTCTGTTATTCACTGCATACGATTATACATCTCGTACTACTGGATCGCTGCGTGATTTCAGGAAAAAGAAAAATGTTGCTAGTGGTTTTGGTGGTAGCGTTAATATCGCTGGTTTTGATTTAAATTTGGGTGGGAGAAATGCTGCATTTGACCGAGAGGCAATTGCTAATATTCTTCTTCCTCGTAGTCAATCTGACGTTGACGCTGCTAGCCATAAGTTTAATGATGTTGGTGAATCTGTCATTTCTCGCGGTGGTGGTACTTTAGGTGGTGCTCTTTCTAATATGGCATCTACTGCCGTTTTTGGTGGTATCGAAAGTATTACTGGTGGATACCTTGCCGATCACGGTGAACAGATTTATAATACTGCGCGAAGCATGTATGCTGGCGCTGACGCACGAACTAAAAACTATGTATGGCATCTAACCCCACGTAGTATTGAAGACCTTCGCAATATTCTGATCATATACGAAACGTTTTTAGAATTGTCTTATGGTTCTAGTGGTATTTCCAGCACCGCAAAAGAATTAAAAGCGGAAGTTGATGCATGGTATAAAAATACGCTGTTGAGAAAATCGACACCAGAGGAAGCAAAGAGAAATGATACTTTGTTTGAAGGGATCACCGATTTTATATCAAACGTAATTACTGTATCTAACCCGACAATATGGATGATCTCTAACTTCGGTAAGCGCACATCATTCGAAGGGCGTAGCGATGTGTTTGGTCCCGCTCAGATCTCAAGTGTACGTCTGGACAAGTCGCCTGATGGTAAGTTTAATGGTCTTGCTATTTCTCCTAACTTACCTAGTACCTTTGTTCTGGAAGTATCATTTAGAGAGATCTTGACACTTTCCCGTGGTACTATATTTGGGAGTGTGGCATAATGTTTGATTTAAATGATTTTAACGAACAAGCCGCTAACCTTGACTTTCAGCGATCTAACTTATTCAGCGTGGCGTTTGCCACCACTCCAAGTAATAAGACACAAGCGATCCTAGAAAGTATGGGCGGTGCGGTATATGATATTATACCAAATGCATTAAATGACTATTTCGGGATTACTCGCGGTGATTATACTGACGCATTAACTAATCTTGCTGTACAGGGTGTTAGGCGTGCTGTTGATTCATCCGGTGTCAAAAAGTATCTTTTGGGTGCAATGTCATCTCGTGTAGTTCAATCTCTTCTGGGACAATTTGATGTTGGTACATATGCGCTTGACTGGTTCAATATGGCATATAAGACAAGCGGTCTTCTGGTGTATGCTGTTAAGGTTCCAGAAAACAGATTGAGTTATGAGATGGACCGTAACCACAATGCGCCAAACATTAGAATTACCGGACGTGATTTTGATCCGCTTGTATTGAGCTTTAGAATGGACTCTAGCGCATCAAACTATAGAGCAATGCAGGATTGGGTTAACTCAGTAGAAGACCCCGTTACAGGGCTTCGTGCGCTTCCTGTTGACGTTGAAGCAGATATTCAGGTCAACTTACATAACCGAATGGGAGTTCCTCACACGATCATGATGTTTAATGGTTGTGTTCCTGTTGGTGTGAGTGCACCGGAATTAACCTATGAAAATAACAACGAAATCACAACATTCGATGTTACTTTTGCATATCGTTCTATGCAAACTGGTGCTGTAGGAGAGCAAGCCGCGCGAGAATGGATTGAGGATAAGGCAATAAACGCAATAACAAACACTTTCGGCAACAATTTACTTGATAGTGGGTTATCTGCTGCTGGTAATGCTTTATCGCGTCTAAATGGCGTTGGTGGGCGTGTGGTGAATACTGTCACTAACTGGTTCTGATAAGCGAAAGGCGGGGATAATCCCCGCCTTTTTATTTTGCTAAATCATTGCAATATTTTAGTGCCTTAGTTTGAAACTCTGCGCTGTTAAGTTCTTCATAACGGTCATAATCACCGTTTAATGCTGCCTTTCTAGCTTCTTGTTCTATCTGCATGTCAGACATGATAATACAACGATCCCTTGCTTTCATCTTCTCAAGTTGCATAGACTCTTCTTTCTGCTTGCGCAATTCTTCTTGACGCTTCTTTTCTTCTCGTGCTTTCTCTTCCCGCGCTTCTTTGATTGCATCTTTGAACATCTGCGTTTGTGGTGCTAAACCAACTTTAACGCGGTCCACGTCTCGACGTTCCATTTTAGAAATAAAGCATGATTCGATCTGGTCATCGCTTGCATATGCTGCTTTACATTCACGAAGCAAGAAAACCGGATCTGATTTAGCATTCATCATAGCTTCCATGTTAGCACAACCAGTAAGCATGAATGCAGCCGCAAGACCAATCAGTTTAATCATTTTCATTTAGTCACCTCACCGAAAATTGTAAATTGTCTACGATTCTCATCGCCGAAAGATTCTACTACGTCGTTTACCTTGATGCAAGTCCCGCGCGGTAAAATTACTTCACATTCGCAAGGATTCCATGCAATTGACCCAACAACAAAACCTTTATGATCTTTTACGTCAATTACCCATGATACATTACAAGAATGTTGCATCTTTCCGGTCATTGATTCATATCGATTCTCACAATAAAGGCTAGTGCTGTTTGAAAGCCAGCCTCCAAAGATGATCGGTGTCATGCTGGTCGATACAAAGTTTTTAAAGGTAAATTCCTTATCTTCAATAATACGCTCTATTGTCTGAATGTCAAGATGTTGACCGCGATAAAGAGTACCGTTTAACTTTTCGGTTTTATCCATGACGCAATCCATCAAATCGACAATCTCTGATATCTCATCTGTCATGTCTTCTTCCCCTAAGAGAGCACCATTTACCCATTCGTATTGTTCAGACACATAATCACAGATTGCATTATATTCTGCTGGGGTTATGTTGTTATGTTTGTAATGTTTGAATACATTATCTCCAAAATCTTCGGAATGTACTTCATACATCACATTAATGATTTTCTTGACAAATCCATAATCTTGCGTCTCACGCTCAAGAAAGCGGATAACCTTCACGTAATCATCAAAGTTAATCTGATCGCTGACCATCTCAGTGATCATGTAACCATTAATCCCCTCAATGCCATATGTTTCGATGTAACTATCCATACGTTCCATCATTGATTCGCGTGATTCTTCTGAAAGACGAAAATCCTGTAATTTATTGAACATTTTAAACCTCCCATATAACAGAAAACGGGGCTAGTATAAAACTAGTCCCCGTTTGAGTCAACCATTATTTCTTAAAAATTACATTTTAAATTTATCCGGCATAGCGTCTACAGACACAAGATCAGCGATAAGCTGACGTAGAGTTGCCTTATCTGCTTTCTTACGTTCGGTTTTAGCTTCGGTAATGAAGCTGGAGAAAGACAGGTCAGAAGCAGGTTTAACAACACCTTCACGGATGAATGCATCACCGTCCGCGATCATCTCACCAGATTCTTGTAATGCTGCCAGTTCATTTTTGTTCATAATATGTGCCTCAATGTAATAAGTTTCTTGTGAATCCGTCGATGCCGTAGCACGAGTTACCGTATCAAAGGATAACACAACACCGCGAGGAAGTAAAATCTCGCATTCTTTGTAAGCAAATGCTTTGTTACCTACTGGCAATACAGGGATGTTTTCCGCGCCAGCAATGGAGAAAGCAACATTAGCGCCACCTTCACCACGAGATCCCGCCATAGAATCAACACCAGCAACGGCACTAGCCACGTTTGCATTCCAGCCACCAAAAATATTAGGTGCAAGGGAAGTGCTTACATAGTTTTTAAAGTAAAATGCTTTTTGCTTACGTGCAGTTTCCCACATTTGAGACCGGAAGTCCATACCACGATACAAGATAGTACCTGGATCAAGTTTAACGCCATAGTTAGCAAATGCGTTATCCAGTGCATCACACATTTTGACCAATTCTTCTGGGTCTGCGATACCTTCAAACTCTTCCAGCTTACGGTCGGTTAGGAAGTTGTTCATATTGATGTATGCTGCATCCGCATATTCGCTCAACACAAAACCTTCCGCACCAGGCAGGTCAAGATCAATATCTGCCATCATTTCACCCATGTTGCTAGCAATTGCTTCAAACATACCGGAAGCAACATTACGCAGGGCATCGGTTTTAATCTGCGTGATGTGGCTACGCAGCATTTCAGCTTTTACATCTGCTGGCATAGACTGGTCGACGCGATCCATTGCTAGGGCGGTGATCTTGTTTTCAAACACTTCTTCATTCATGATTTCTTTTAAGCGTTTGATTGATGCTGCGATAACTTCCGCAGACAACGGATCATATTGATCCTGAACTTTTACCAGTTCGCTTACTGCATATTTTGCATCGGCTTCGCTTTCAAAAATAGTACGCATGAAACCATAGCGAGTGATAATATCACTTGTCCAATCATTCAAAGAACGGGCGGTTGAACGTTCTAAGGCTTGACGATCAATCAGAGTATTAAACTGTTTCTTAGGTTCGGCTTCGGTAATATCCTCTTCCGGTTTAAGGTTAATCTTTTCTGGATGATTAACATAATCACCGTTATAGGTCGCTTGAGTTTTCAGCATTTCTTCTTTAGTCAAACGAGATTTAGCCGCTACGCGTTGTTCTGCTTCTGCGTTTCGTTCTTCTTCCGACACAAGACTAGCCGCATACGCCTCATCTTTAGTCAGAGATTCACCAGTAGCCTTAGATACCCAGCGATCACCTAAATCACTTTCTACTTTAGTGAACAAGGATTCATCAAGTTTAATCCCTTTAATCTTATCAATCGCCATCCCGCGACGCTTGACAACAACCAAAGCGATCTTTTTGCTGGTCATTACTTCCTGCTGGAATACTTCAAACTTAGGAGTACGACGCACTAAACGCTCGATAACGCGTTTAACCAGTTCGGTTTTACCTTTCATGCGGGACACGTTAAAACGGAACATAACAGCGTCTAATTGCGCTTTACGGGCTGTTTCCATAACCACATCAAAAGCACTTGCCATAACTGCAATCGGGTTATCGCCTAAACCATTTTTAAGCTGTACAATACGACCGCTTTTGTTCATTTCACACAGTACAACGTGTGCGGTTTTATCGCCAACACGAATAATTTTAGGTGTTTTGTTGGTGAAGTTGCAAAGACGGACAATCACATCTTTATCGCGTGTCTGTACTGCAAAAAGCTGTTTAGGATTCTGTTTAGGCTTTAAGCACTGTACCGGAGCAATGCTGCCAAAGTTTTCTTCTTCTTCCGTTAACAGCCATTTCTCGAAAGATTCAATCATTAGATCGTCGATTTCTAAGTTAAACATTTTATATCCTCTAGTTGATAACCTATAAACCTATATTTATGAAAAGGGGGCTTAACGCCCCCCTTAAATTATAATGCACCAGCAAGTAATTGCTCTAATGTGTATCCTGAATAGTCTTTTTCAATCAGGATGTATTTTCCTACTCGTTTAATACAACCGCGCATTTCAACGTATTCTGCATAGTTGATGGTGCGGGTTGTTCCATCTTCCAGTAATGCAGTACCGATTTCGTTGATGCGGTCATAAGTTACGTCGGTGATGATGATTTCGATGTTAGCCATTTTTGATACTCCTTAGTGGTTCGTGTTTCGGTATGGGTGTATTATGCTATACACCCTATCGCGTGTCAACAACTTTTAGTTATTTTTAATTGCTCATCTTGTAATAATGCAATCACATGCTGGCGATGTTCTTCTGATTGAGGCACGCCGAAAAAGTTTGTTTTGTAGAAATATTCTAATCGATCTTCTCGTGTGCTCTCTTCCATCATGATCGCTGGTAGTCCTAGATTGCGGAAACGTCGCTTTTCTGCTGGCGTAAAATCGCTGTAATACAGCATAGAATCATCATTACCAGCAATGCTAAACTCATCCTTCATGAAAGAGAATATTGCGTTTAAACGCTGTTTACCGTCCACGATTTCTATTTCATAGCGAGAGCCATCATCAATCTTAGCCATTGCGATAGCGCCTACCGGAAAGTCATTAATCATGTTCTCGATAAACATACGTTTGTTTTCGGTGTCCCATACCAAAGGACGCTGATAATCTGGGTTCATGTTGATATAGCCATCTTCTAACCATGCCTCATAAACAGAGATGACAAAGTTTTTAGTATTGGTATAGTAACGGCGTTTAGGCGTTAATCTGTTCATGTTATAGTCTCCTGAATGGATCATCACGTAAATCAATATCTTTTAAGAACTCATCCCATGAATGGCGGATATTGTTCTTAATTCTCCAGATAAGCGCAGGGATTGAACGCTCTCCCATCTGGAAGTAAGGATCATATGATCCGTATGCCCAATATGCTACTACAATTCCGCAATCCGCGCAATAGTATTCTATTTCACTTGCTGGCGACCAAAGTCCATCAATATGATCACGGATCTTGCTTTCAATGTTATGACTATGGCAATCAGGGCAACGGATGCAATGACCTTGTTTGTCATAATTTGACGTTAGCGAATACTTAAACAATCTCATCATAGATCCTTATTGGCTTCAAATACTGCCTTTGCGAATCCTCGCGGGGTAAGTGACCTGATAGTCTTTGTTCTGGTTCCTTTCCCGCCTAGCTTAGAATGCTGTTTACTGTACCCTTTATTAATCGGCAACGGTTTCTTTTCTGGCATTATAAAGCCTTGTCCGGTCCATAAGCAAGTCTTTTTCGGGTACATATCACGGGCGGCAATATACTCAGGAAACGTAGGATGTATATCGTCTTCCGGCAAATAACCGCCATATTCCCACGGGTGGAACATGTAATCAGGCTTACGCCACATGCTAGAAATAACACTTACAGGATTCTCTATCATGTAGGGAACTCCTAACCATTCGCCCAAATAAGCGGTTATTTTAGCTGCCCTTACATCATGAACTTGAATTAATGGTCCTTGCTCTCGTTTCTTTCGCTCAAAGTGTGCAGCGCCACTAACAGCTAAATTGGTGCACGGTGGGAATGCAAAGATAATATCCGGTTTCCCCCATTCAAGGTCCATTGCTCTTTCCAGCCAGTTCAAATCAATCCATGTGTTTACATAGGTAATGTTTGGATGTTCAAATCTGGTACTATACTTTTTGTATGTACCGTGGTCGCCATCGTCAGCATTAAAGCAGATCACCTTATGACCTGCTTTAGCCCATTCTAGCCCCATTATCCCCGATCCGTCAAAGTTGCAGAATATTAATTTTTGTTTCATATACGCCCCTTTAACCCAGCACAGATTTTAGTCGGTTCTTTACCGTGCCACATTAAGTAAAGTCCGTTAATGCGACCTTGTTTTGTGTGTGATTCTTTTCTGATCTTCTTATAGTGTCGTGCTTCCTCAACTGATTGTTTAGAATACCAATCATAAAGGAAGAGGAACAAAGGCCAACCATTAGCGGCCTTAATGCAGTTATTAAGAAATTCCTTATTGCGTTTAATTAGTTTTCTTTTCATGCTGCCCCCATTGGTTTGATAGTAACAGAATCTAAAAGACCTTTGTTAGCCAGTTCGCGGCAAGTTTTCAGATCCGTAACTTCCCAGCCAGCCGCAATCAGGTTATCAATCAGGGTGTTAGCAACTTCTTCGCTCATGAAAGAGCACTGTTTGCCGATGGTGTAGCGTACACGCTGTAATTTCAGTTTACGGAAGCCTTTAACGTTCAGGTCTTTAGCGATTTTCTTTGCGGTTTCGATGTTAGCCATTGTTTGATTCTCCTAAGTGGTATCTCGTCTTGATGGTTGTATTATAGGGGAGGGTGTCTCCCCTGTCAACACTTTTTATAAAATTATTTGTTAATTTCTGGTGCGTTGCTTGGATAGTAACCTTCTTTAACTCCGAGGTATTTCGCAACCATCCCTACAATCTTCTGTGCAACTACAATGTCAAATTTCAAATAATCTTCGCCGTGGGTTTCAATGATATATGCTTCACATGCTGCTTTAGTCTCGAACATTTTGATTCTCCTATTTCGTTTCGGTATGTGTGTAGTATAGGGGATCTCCCGACCCCCGTCAACAACTTTTTTTAAAATTATTCGTGATTAGTTTCGATATTGTGCATTTTGCACCAGTTCAGCCAATCGCCCAGATCTTGATAGTTGATGCTTTTATCTGCTGCCATCGTTTTTGTCTTGATACCCATATGTGCGTTATGAGTAAGCATTTTTACAGTAAACTCGATTTTATCGCCTTTAGCTTTAACATCAACCAGTTTGGTCCACTGGCTACCAGCGCCACGAATGTTCATACCAACGATGTTTCCGATGTATGCTTCTTTGTTTTTCAGGATTTCGGTTGCTTTGATGAATTTCATTTTTGACTCTCCAGTTCGTTTCGGTATGGGTGTATTATGCTATGTTCTTACTTTGGTGTCAACAACTTTTTAGATATTTTCAGAAATAAATTTTAAAACTTGACGTAAATGTTTCTCATCTTTGATGGTCGCCGGAAGTTCTTCTTTTACTTCCTGCGCAAGATAGATATTTCCGTTCCAAGTGAAAGACCCGTCTTCGTTTACGCGATAGCTGAACATCCACTCGCAATCATTTTCGATTTCATATACACACAGAAGGGTGTAATCATTAAAGCCATTGATTTCAAGATCGAAGCCGTGGCGTTTTGCAAAGTTGGTAGTGGTTTTAGTCAGTGCCATTGTTTGATTCTCCTAAGTGGTATCTCGTTTCGATGGGTGTATTATGCTATACACAGGATCTGGTGTCAACAACTTTTTTAAAAATAGAAATAAAAAAGCCGACCTTAGTGTCGGCTAATAAAATCATTTAGACAGATAATCATTCTGTGCAATCTGGTCGGCGTATGCTGGTGTTATGTCAATCGCCAGCACTTTAACGCGTGCTTTCTTGACTGAATTTTCTCGTAACCAGTGCGTGTGAGCGTGCACATTTTTATACTTTGATGCTGTTTCGAAAGTACGGATCGGACCTGGGTAATCAGCGTAAAGGATCTCTAGGTCTTCGGTGATGTAAAAATATACATCATAATTACTGTTCTCTAGCTTAAGCAGAGAATTGCGAAATTGTGGTAAATTCTCGCGGGTAAATTCAACTACAAGATTTTTCATAGTGATATCCTCATTCAGATAGATTAAAATGGGCTTAATGCCCCTATATTAAAACAGTCCTTCCTGTACACCGTAGTAGAGTTCGTCGCTGATAATTTCATTAATGCGACGGTGTGCATATTCCTGATTTGCGAAGTTGTCAGCAAGTTCTACTTTAGTTTCGCCGTCATGAGTCCATTTAGTGATAACTTTACCATCTGCAAATTTGAAGTTGAACTCTTTAGCTACTGCATCGCGTACCAGACGTGCAAACTTGTTGTTACGGATTGCATTATCGGTTTCGTGTGCAGCGTGAGCAAATTTGTTAACTTTCAGCGTGATAGTGATGTATGCCATAATTTGATTCTCCTAGTTAGAAAGTGTATCTCGTTTCGATGGGTGTATTATGCTATACACCCGATCTTATGTCAACACTTTTTATAAAATAATTTTTTGATATTTTTCTATGATGTTTGTGTAGGTCACATCAACCGCTAGCACCGTTGCTTCGAATCCACCGTTTAGCCAATGGCTATGATCGTGATCGTGAAAGAAACCTAGACCAGTACGAAGACCTTCTTTATATTCGGCGCGTACATTCAGTTTGTCGTCGATAAACAGATAAAACCATGAATTTTTACTAGGATTGATGATACAACCTTTCAGATTAGGGAGAATATCACGACTAAGAATAAACTTATCACCTACTTTGAACATAATATTAGTCCTCACTTATAAGGTCAAACCAATTGTTTTTCGCATAATGCTTAATGCGTGCTTGATCTGCTTCCGCTGGTGATAGATTCCATGCAACCACTACAACTTCTGACGCATCGTCATCCGTTTCTGATACCCAATGATTGTGATTCATACAGTTATTTGCTATCGAGTGAGCAAATGATTTCATCACTGGAGACGTATAATCATAGTAACGGATTTTCAGATTTTCATCAACATACAAGTAGATCGTATACGGCTTATATTCAGTAACCAATAACAGACAGTTACGCAATTCTGGGAAAATCTTTTTAGTTAATTTCATATTCTAGTTCTCCGTAATACACGGTAATCCATTTTTCTTCATACTTTGTATCTTTCCAGCACACAATCCCGTTTACTGTGCAATCTTTGGAATTGACGAATGATTCATATTGTTCTGCATCTTCCATCATTGCATGAGCGGTCTTTTCATCGAATATATCGCAGATCGCTTTATATGCTCGATAATCTTTAAATTTGCTCATAATTAACACCACTCAAGAGTTTTTGAAAACACATCTATCCATTGTTGAGTATATGCGGTTTCTTTCCATGACACAATACCAGTCGAATAATGGTTTTTGTTTCCAGAAAAGGACGGGCATTTTGATGCATCTTCCATCATCTTTTCGGCGAACTCTGGTTCGTATACTCGCAGGATCTGTTGATATGCTTTATAATCTTTAAATTTGCTCATAATTGTTAACTACCTTATCAGCTTCTTTTATTGTTTTTACATCAACTGCGATAATCCGTAAAGGTTCGTCGAAGGTCCACCAGTGGTCATGAATATCAGCTTGTGATTTATCACCAAAGGAATCACGAATATCATTTTTACATTTATAGCTAATATGGCCTTCATAGTCAACATAAAGGTAATTATCGAAAATCGGCGTTTTTAAGATCATACCGAAAAATCTTTCTTTGTGTGTCTTATCCAGTGTTGCAGTAATTCGCATCATAATATATTCCTCTTAGAAAGGGATGGTCATTTCTTGAGCTTGTACATTCTCGTTAGGATTAAACTTCATCCAACCGATATTGTCTACCAGCATATGCACATTTTTATCATATCCTACGTGAGTAGTCAATACTGTATGTGCTTTACCTTCAACGATGATTTCCATGTACTTCTGAACTTCGATAGCTTTCATTTTTGATTCTCCGTTTGTTGTCTTGATGGGAGTATCTTACTACTCCCTTTAATCATTGTCAACTATTATTTGTTAATTTCCGGTGCGTTGCTTGGATAGTAACCTTCTTTAACACCCAGATATTTTGCCACCATTCCGGTGATCTTCTGTGCTACTACGATATCGAATTTCAGGTAGTCTTCACCGTGGTTTGCTACAATGTATGCTTCGCATTCTGCTTTAGTCTGGAACATTTTTGATTCTCCTATATCTCGTTGGTATGTGTGCATTATAGGGGATCACCGATCCCCTGTCAACAACTTTATAATGCTTTATATGCGTATTTCATAAATTTGTCTGCCACTTCATTGGCATGTTCAGATTCTACGCCTGATTCGAGAACAATAGCTAGGTCGGTTTCGTCATTCCCGCCGTACCAATGGTTTGATGTTCGATTTTTTCAATTGGAAATTGGTCGCTTTTATCTGTGCGACAGAATACATCTAAATGCTCGTCGATGTAAAAGATCCAATCTTCATAAAGAATAACGGTATTAGCCAGATTTTTATTGCCTTCAACGAAAGGTTCGGCTACAAACAAATTAGTATGTTCCATAACAATTTCCTCAAAATTATAAAACTTCGTAAACTTCCCAATGTTCAGCGCCAGCACGCTTAACGAAAAGGTTTTCTTTGATGTTATTCATAAACGTATGAATGGATTTAATGCGGTTGGAAGGTTTCCAGTCTTCGTTAGCATTGCGGCGATACATTATAACATTACCAGATCGCTTATATTCAGCAACCATTTTAAGACCACACATAATATTATCCTCAATTTGTGGGAGAGTATTACCCCTCCCGATGTTTGTTATATTACATTACACAAAATGGCGTGTCAATGCTTCTTTTGCTGTTCCGCTAAGACTTTCGATCTCTCCTGGCATAACATCAACCGCCAGAACTTCTACAACATCCTCTGTTCCTAACCAGTGAGTATGACCTTTGTAGAACTTGATGGCCATATTGCCTTCTTCGTCCCATTTAACGCCCCATTTAACGTTATCACTAGCCCACCACACATCACCGTCGATAAAGTTGATGTAAAGCACACTACGCCACATTGAATTAGTTACTTTCAATACCGCGCCTTTCATCTCTTCCACGGTGTGGTCTTCCATTTTGAAGACCTCGCCTACCTGAACTTTTGCCATTTAGTCACCTCTCTTTATTACATAACAATCACGCCAGCCGTTGAAAGTTGATGTTTCAACTGAGCATTTTCTGCTACTGTCAAATCAATGATTTCTTGTGACGCTGCAATCATATAACCATTGGTGATATTGTTTTGCATCAGTTCAATGGTCTCTTCGTTGTAGCGGATTTTAGCGATGATTTCGTTGAAGTTCATGTTTGATTCTCCTAGTTCGTTTCGGTATGTGTGCATTATAGGGGATCGGTGATCCCCTGTCAACAACTTTTTTGAATTATTTTTCTTGATGCTCGCGCTCGTACTTTTCGAAATAAAATTCTACTGGCTGATCGTGGATTGAAAGCAAGCCAAAGCGTTTAGCCGCACGTAATCCCATGTTACGTTGAATGTACTTCTGGAAGTTCTCGCGTATACACTTACGCCAGTATTCTAAGCCCATACAGCTTTTGTAAAGATTGCATTGCACACAAGCCGGATTCATGTTATCAAGTATATCGTGCTCCGGTTTATGCATTCCTACAACCTTATACTTCCACGATCCATCATCATTACGGGCAATTCGTCCATTTTCATCATAGACTACTTTTGAGCGTCGCAATACTGGTTTGATGTGGTCTGCGTGCCAGCGATCCCCTAGTTCCTCGCCACAATAGGCACAACGTCCACCGTATTTCATTTTCAGGATCTGGCGTTGCTCTTTCTTTGACAACTTTTTAGTTTTAGGGGCTTTCGCCCCTTCATCATCACACATCGAATACCTCTTTTACTGTATTTGCAGTGGTCTTATCGTAGCGAATACGTTTGATGATTGGGAGAAATAACGAGAACTCCGGTTCATCTTCTTTACGTGACTTGCTGCGAATATACCCGTTACATGTCATCTCAATGACTTTTCCAATCAGGTTATGACGATCAGACCATAGCATTTCTCGGTCTAGTTCATTTCGACGGTCAAACGGAATCACACGTTCAATACCATCATCACCTTTTTCGGTTGTAGTGTCGGTTAATCCCGATCCGGTATTAGTCATCATTCGTCCGCACGCACTACGGACAGTAAAACCGCCTACCTTGTTAGGATCTTTACTATGCGGATATACATCAACAATTTCCGCGTCGAAGTCAATCACTTCTTTAAATTTAACCTGATCTTTACTGCGACGATCTTCAAATACACCATGTAAATTTTTAAGGATAATACCTTCTAATCCCATGTTTACATAGCGATGATATACTTCGCGAGCTTCATCGATATTGTTAACTACAGTATTTTCGATTATCTGAACACGAGGATCGTTAAGTTCTTCAACAATCTGTTTTAGTTCCTCAAATCGATCTTTATACTGCTTCGTTGCTTTCTCGTTTCCGTAATACACATCACGGTCGATAACATCCCAGACAGTGTATACAATACATTGGGCTTCTTCTTTCGGAATAGTTCCTTTCAGTGATTTGTTAAGGATACCATTTCCGGTCTGACGATCTGCAACAACGGATTCTTTCACCGCTTCCGCTACTGGCGTTAATGGCATTTCCTCTTCTTCAAATATCCATGACAGAGTACCATCATAAACGCTATCAACGAAGTTCTGCGATGGTGTTTGAGAAAGGGTAGGCATATATACCAACTCACCATCTAAAACAATTCCACGGCCTCGTAGACGCTCTAAAACAGCAAACAAATCATCCAGCCCCTGATAGGTATTACCTGAACGGGTATAGATTGCTAATGTTTCCCCGTCAATATCAGCCATACCACGAGCGCCATCGCTTTTAAGTTGTGCATACGCCGGATATTTGATATTGGCAATAGTCTTATCAGAACATGACGATGCAAGGTGGCACGGCTGCTGAGGAATCAGCTTCTTCCATACCTTGTTTGCTGTGGTAGCGGAACAACCGCATTCCAGATCACGATTCAGGACCATCATTGCAACTTTAGCATCATCTTCTGACAAGCAAGTCAGAGTATCGGTAACTAGCTGTAATGCGGCATTACCAGTTACTTGACGCGTGGCAAGTTTATTTTTAAAGACCTGTAATGCACCGGATAAAGACAATACAGATGAATAACGCGACGGTTTATCGTATTTCTTTACGCCAAACGTAATCTGTTTGCAATATGCCAGATAAAAGCATTCTTTCAGCGTTTCATTGCTTGCAGATTCTTTCAGGATCTTTTCTTTCAACGATGTTTTGTCGGTCGCTGCAAGCTGATTAATGATATTAAGAATTGACATTTTCACCTCGTTTTGTTAAACGTTCACGAATATCATTGAGGATACTACAAAATTCCGATTCGGTCAATATGGTCTTTAACGGATCAGTTCCACCTATGCTATGACGCAATTTCTTATTTCCGGTAGCGAGTAATGCTTTACAAAAATCTGGGTTATTCCGTGCCATCGTAACAAATGCCAGATGTACCAGTCTGTAATAATGCTCACTCATTCGATGAATCGGGCGACCCTGAAAATATAGCATGTGATTCTCTATCTTTTCAGTCCTTCCGGTTCTTTTTGCTTTGCCACCGTGCATCAAAAAGATTTCTCTTTGTCTCTGAGGGTTCTTAAATCTTAGCCCCTGTAAAAATCCTTCTGTGCTGTTAATATCGCAACCAAATAGACGGAATGGTCTTTTATTGAAATTACTCAACTCGCCAGATGGATAAGGTCCACCCGCATAGATATCAATTTCAGAAGTCATTGAAACTAATCTCGCTAATCATAGAGAACGGATCATAATCGTCATGAGGAATATCGATAGTAATCGAGTGAGGATTTACCCATACACCAAACTGGTCTTCTTCGGTGAATACTTCGGTATGGATTTCGTGGATGTTTACATTCATAGTTTTCATAATAAAATTCCTTAATAATCAATAACTTACAAAATCATATAGCCAAAATATAGGCGGGATAATTCCCGCCGTTTAAAATCATTAACCGTAAACTACCACAATATTCTGTTTGTGTGTTACAGTCCATTTCAGGTCGATCTCTTCTTCCTTCTTAACGCCGTTAATAACGTCTGGATGAGGAACTTTATTCATCTTTCCATGTGGCAGTAGAACAGTTTTACCCAGCAATTCTTTATCTACCGTTTCACCAATATCAATAATCTTACCTACTAGCGGAATCTCGCCCATAGTGCGCTTTTGCTCAATAATGATCCCCATAGAGCTTTTTACTTCGGTCCCTGCGCTTTCTGCTTTAGCTTCGATAATTACATAATCACCAAGTGCTTTAGGAGTTTTAACGGTCATAATTTCTTACCTCTTCAAATCAATACAATAAAATAATGGATTATTTATAAATTTCGACGATCTGCGCTGGCGTTAAGCCGTTTACATGAATCAGACTATCAAGCCCAAAACTACGGAAACCTTCAACTGCAATTTCATATACTGGCAAAGATGTTTCTGATTCTTTACGCGGTTTTTCAACATTCGGAACTAACCACTTTTCGTATGTTTCAAACGGCATCAGTGCCGGATCTCGCGTAGCGATCATATCTCGGACAGTACCATCTTTCTTAGTAAACTGCAAAGAGTGTGTACCGACCGAAAACATTTTCTTGAGTGCTTCACGAAGTGCGATATTATCAATTTGTTCAGTCATTATCAATACCCTTCAAATCAGTCAATAATGCTTTTGGAATACGCGTAACCGTAATGTCGGCTTTATCCAAAATATCAGCCCAATCACGCCCACCATTTCGATCATATGTGTCGCAATAGTATAGATGTTTAATGCCACTGTTTGCAATTGCTTTAGCGCAATCTGGACACGGTGAAGCAGTGCACCACATACTAGCCCCTTCAATCGATACACCATTACGGGCAGCAAACAAAATAGCATTTAATTCAGCGTGGATCTCGTTCTTATGTGACCATGCGCTATGTTCCGGTCGCTTTTCAGGGATCATTTTACCTTCATCATCCAGCCAACCGCTTTTATGTGCATGACAGCTACAGTTTTCTTGTCCTGCTGGAGTACCATTAAATCCAGTAGAAATGATTCGCCCGTCTTTTTCAATTAGTGCGCCTACCTTCCACGAAACACATTTAGAGTTCTTTGCGATCAGATAGGCGATCTGCATGTAAGTTTGTGATAACATAATATAATCCTCACAAGATAATTAACCGTACACGCGAAAGTATTCTACTGACCCGTCGCTATACTGTTTTACATTGAATGTATTCACACCATGATCATTGCTCATAATGACATATACACTACGACGCTCATCGCTAAACGGGTTAATTGGTGCTGGTTCAATCTCAACATTAAAACCACGTTTAGCAAGTGATTCGCCTAATTTCTTAATTTTATCGGTAAACATTAAAAGTCTCCGTAGTTAACCTGAAAACATTCTACACCGATTGCGCGGTACATGTCAACCACTTGATCACGGTCATCTACCGCCAAAACAACATGATAACGCGGTGCAATTTCAGAGAAGAAAATTTCTTTCTTTACTTCATGGTCTGGACGTCGATCATTAGTTTCACGCTGGAAATGATCGCTAGGTTCAATACCCTGTTCACGCAACCATTGCAGCGTATCTTCCTCGCAAACATCCTCACGCCCTGAGCATGTAATGATACGATAACCATTATCACGATAAAGTTTAAGCATTTCGATCACTTGCGGACGCGGTTTATCTTCTTTGACCTTTGTCCAGTCAAACGGATGACGACCGCCCTTATCCGCTAATGTTCCATCAATATCAAAGATCACTGCCTTTGGCAGCATGGTATTCGGTTTGTATACTTCTTGACCCATATATTCCTGCATCAGATAAAATTGGTTACGCAAATGAGATAGCGGAATTGCTTTCTCGCCGCGATAGAAATTACGTTTCTTTAGTGTCTCAAACGGTTCATTGAACACTTGTTCAGTATACACCGCGTTAAATTCTTTTGCAAGTTCTTTGTAGAATACACGATGTTTTTCTTTCAGGTTGGTATCAGAGATAATGATACTCAATCCGCGTGATAGAGTCTCGCGAGCAATCATTCTCTGAATAGACTCTACCAGCTTTTCCTTTTCCTTAGTATATTTGTATTTCAAAGGTGAGTCAACACCAAACAACATAAGACGAAGATCATCACGATTCACATTACGATAATTACTAAACCGTTTACACGTTTCCATAGCCCATGTAGTTTTACCGGACCCAGAACAACCAACGGTTAAAATCACTTCACATTTCGGCATTATTTCTCCTTCGGTTTACACCGTTCCTCATTGAGTTCTTTGCGATAATAACACATGATCAACTTACTTTCAAGTGTATATCTCTTAATATCAGCCAACCAGACTCTAAATTTTTGGGAGTCCTCCCACGACATAGAAACTCTAGGCTTACCGTCTATTGTATCCACATTCAGGTCAATGTCAACTTTTTCTATTGGTGCTGGTAGTGGTGGATGTAATTTCGGTTCCTGTGAATAATGGTCCATTGTACACGAAGAAAGCGCAAATACAATAGGCACAGCAAAAACATGGATTATGGCGGTCTGGAAATTCTTATGTGCTTTCTTAAACATCCAATGTATTACGAAAATTGAAAACACCATCAGGATAATAATGCTTGCACCTATCCCCAGATAATCAACCAGATTAAAATTGCTTATCTGCTCTTGCGTAGGCAATATTTCTATGCTCATTTAGTCGCCTCCTTTAATTCTTCGGTAAACTCCTTAAATGAATCATTAAGCTGTTTCTCTACCAACTTAGGTTTTTGTGCTACTACATAGCCTCGTGTAGCGTCTTTCATTGCTTTGTTTTGTTCTTCCGCGAACTTAGTTCTTATCCCGTACATCTCCTTTTGTAGTGAGTCTACGACCTTCATCTTTTCATCTGTCTTTTTCTTATACTCTGTAAATTCCTGATTTAATCGGTCCACCTCCTTCTTATTTTCCCACCACATATTGCCGCCTACCCCCAGCAACACAGATATGATAACAACGTATATCAGTTTTGACATATTACCCCCAACGACAAAAGGCGGGGCAAGCCCCGCTTATTATTACCAATCAATCTTATCAGCCGGAATCAGTTTCTTATAATTCCGTAGATAGTAAGTTTTCATTGAAGCCAGAATACGGTCATAATCAAGACCATCAAATGCAATCATCAGACACATGAAAATATATGCTTGCGCATCACCATGTTTACGTGATTCTATAGTCGCATTGGATGCATATGTCTTTCTGTCTTCTCCCGCGTGTGCGTTATAAAATTCTGTTGCTGTCGTGAATGCATTGCGAAGAATAGACCTGAATGCTTCCTCGAATAGCTCGATTCGTTCCAGTGCTTCCGGTTCACCTTCATATGCAGCACGCAAATCATCGGTTTCGCTTTCTACGACATAGTAGATCAGGTTATTAGGAAACATCGATGTGTTTTTAATGTTATGCACACCAATATACCATTCACTTTTCACCTTGAACATCTGACCGTCTTTGGTTCGTGCAACAATTCCCTCGATACCTTCTGCGGTCCGAACTTCATCAAGAATATTGCTAAACCGCGCTGAATCAACCTGTAACGCATTTACCAGATGAGGACGCAGGATTGCATCGGCGAATAGCATTTGATGCGGTACATACTCTCCGGTGACGTTATGGCGTACATTCAGAAGCGTTAGCGACGGTTCGTTGTATTCTACAACAATTCGGTTGCTTGGTGCTGTATATTCAAAGTTGAAAGTATAATCAGATCCAATATCGGCGATCTTAGCACGTAGTTCCGCATACTTCTCTGAATACAGAAGACCGTTTGCTCTCTCTGCCTGGCTTGAGTACAAGGCCGCTTTAGACTTCAACTGAACATAGCCGTTATCAATGTATGTGCTTACTAGACTACCGTCCATTTTGTCCATGACCATTTCCACCTCTTCCGGCTTAAAGCGAGCGCGGTCATTCTCGCCTAAATTAAAAAACTTCTCCATAGGACGAGATGCAATGCGGACTGGTCGGTCTTTATCATCGATTTCAAACATGATCCCGCGACACTCTAACGCATCTGGTTTATTCCACATTTCAGGTTTGCTCAAGTACAGATAGCTAAAAATGCGCATACGGGTTTGCATCGCCGTAATTTCATCTTTGTAATAGAACGTATCAGATCCGTCACATAGTGCCATCAGATTTTTGAACAATGCTAAAACTTTTTTGTTG
>ERZ1034973.466-NODE-466-length-28835-cov-111.087735_pt1 | contig 28835 bp, 29 predicted proteins | sample MGYA00520686_ERZ1034973 | MGnify/ENA primary metagenome ERZ1034973 (study PRJEB33766, sample SAMN09781775) | gut metagenome | biome: gut microbiome | host: Homo sapiens | place: Madagascar | study: EMG produced TPA metagenomics assembly of the PRJNA485056 data...
ATGAAGCGGATGAAGAGCTTGCCGAATCCAAGCAACTCGATGTCGTAACCCTTCTTCAGGTTCTCCTTCACGTAGTAGGCATAGCGGTCGAGCACCGCCTTTACGTCTGCAGGAGTAGCTGTTGACTCCACAGCGATTTGGTTAGCCACTTCCTCGGTGGTCAAGGTACCGTAACTGTAAGGTCTAACAGAATAAACTGTTTGTCCCTTCTTGTCACCCATGTTAATGGTCTTCTTTGCAACTTTGTAACTCTTACTCATAATTTAAAACATTTAAAAGATTAATACTAAAGTTATGTCATCGTCAGTCCAAAGAGATTAGCAATCCCGTTTGTTCTGATTGACGTTGCAAAGATGGTGCAAACGAGAACAATGCCTAGCTAGCTTGAGCATTGTCGAGTGCAGCCCATCTTCGAACGCAGTGCAAAGATACAACAATGGGGAGGCGAAAACAAATGCCTTCACTGACGTTCACCATCTGTTTACCACTTAGTCACGATACGTTCACTTTTAATAAAAATCACAGCAATGGAAGATACCAACAAGGCAAATATTGTCTTTAACATCTCTGGTGGCAACAACCAGATTCTGCCCAATGCTACAAAGGCTGAGCAAAACTTCTATGGCGACAAGTATATAGAAGAGATGATGAAGGAGAAGACCAAAAGTCAAGAGCCTGTTCTCTCACCCGAAACAACCCGTCTCTCCCTATATATTAATAATGTGGAAGCATTAGCAGAATATGTAGCCAAGCTCTCCGCATGCACCAATGCCAAGGAATTGGCTCAGGTGGTGATGGATATGGTGAATGATACAGATGTAAAGGTTGACCAAGATATTATGGTGAAGCAGGAGTTCATCGAAGTCTTACAGCCCTTGGCTCCTCAGGTTACCACTGGCATCAGTAATATCCGCAAGTATATCAACGAAGCTTGGTATAAGTGGAAATGACCTCCAAAGGATCAATGTGGGAAATATGCAGACAAAAGGCCCATTTAGACCCTCCAAAATTTCAGAGTTTTCAATGAATCCAAATTCGTTTTGTAGAATTGAAAATATACTGAATTTTGTTAAGTCGTTGATTCTTAGATGGATATAAAAACAGAAAATATGCTTGGCCTTTTAAAATTCTATAGTTGTACGACTATGACCCCTATAGTTGTACGACTATAACTCCAGAGTTGTACAACTATAGCATATATAGTCGTACAACTGTAGCTTTACAGTCGTACAACTATAGGGTTTTCAACTCGCAGGAATGGTGGATTATAAGTAATTGCTGCTGAAAATTGGCTCATATTGCTTCTAGATGGTTAATTTAGTATGGAGGATAAATATCTGTACATGATACGACAGGCACAGGATTTCATGAATGAGAACCACTTTGCTGACATCTCCCGTTTGCATTGTCTGCTACGCAAGATGATGCCCAAGGAATATCATGACCTCATTGATCAAATTAAGGAGTGCCAGGATCCTCATGTCATCTTCAATATCCATGGTGGAAACAATCTCATTGCGCCCAATGCCAGTCAGGCAGAGCAGAAAGTGGAGGAGAAACCGGCTGACGAGTTAAAAAGCAAGATAAGGAACAATCAAGAAAGAAGACCTATGGACTTACAGGTACAACGATTTTCAGATATCGATCTCAATGATTCCTTTTTCGATTCATTGAGGACCAGCTATCCTGAGTTTAATGAATGGTATAACAAGAAGGCTGCTGCAGGAGCTACTGCTTATTGCTATTATGTAGGTGACGAGTTGAAAGATTTCCTCTACTTGAAGATAGAGGAAGAGGAACTTTCAGACTTGACTCCAGTACTTCCAGCCAAGAAACGCCTGAAGGTGGGTACGTTCAAGGTGGACAATGAAGACCGGCATACTACACGCGGTGAGCGATTCATGAAGAAAATCATGGATAAGGCAATTGCTGAGGATGTGGATGAAATCTATGTCACCATGTTCCCGACAGAGGAATTGCGGAAGCTGGTAACGATGTTCGAGAAATTCGGTTTCTCTCATATAGCTGACAAGAAACACAAAGATGGTAGTAGCGAGTATGTATTGGTCAAGAACATGAGAACACAAGTCAACGACCTGATGCTTGACTATCCGTTTGTCCGAAAGGCAGGTTCCGGAAAGTATGTACTCTCCATCAATCCAGAATATCATACCAAACTGTTCCCAGACTCCATTTTGAAAACAGAACAGAAGTATGACCTCATACAGGATGTCTCTGAAACCAATAGTATCTATAAGATATATGTCTGTTGGATGGGCGGGGTTAAGTATTTAAAGAAGGGTGATAAACTCATTATCTATCGCACCAACGATTACAAGGGTTCTGCTGCTTATCGTAGTGTCTGTACCTCTGTTTGCACTGTTTGTGAGGTTAAGACCATCACAGATTTTGCAGATGAGGATGATTTCGTAAGATATACCAATCGCTATTCTGTTTTTAGCGAGAAAGAATTGAGAGGCTGGTATCGCACAAAGAACTATTTCACTGTTGTCAAGATGGTGTATAACATAGCCTTCACCAAGAAGGTAATCAATAAAGTGATGAAAGAGCAAGTTGGTCTATGCCCAAACTATTGGGGCTTCTTCAGATTGACCGATGCGCAGTTTGACAAATTATTAGAATTAGGAGAAATTAATGAACGTTATATTGTCGATTAAACCGGAGTTTGTAGAGAAGATCTTTTCGGGCGAGAAGCAATATGAATACCGCAAGATTCTCTTCAAGCAAAAGGTTGATACCGTATATATTTACGCCAGCCGTCCCATCAGCAAGATCGTAGGTGAATTTAAGATAGACGAAATCCTTTGTGATACTCCAGAGTATATCTGGAAAGAAACCAGATGCCATTCCGGTGTTACCCGGAAGTTCTTTGATAAATACTACAAGGGAAGGGAGAAGGCAGTAGCATTGAAGATAAAGGAGTGTAAGGAATATAAGGAAGCTATCAATCCCGAGTCTTTGATACCAAATTTCAAGGTCCCTCAGTCGTTCATCTATGTAGAAGATAAAATTATTTCCCAGACCGCATAGGTCAAATATCTGCGTCATCCGCGCAATCTGCGTGCTAGAAGAAACTGGCTTGGTAAAATAATAAGTTGTAAGAAGTTAAAAACGTTAAAAATTAACGCTTTTCTAACAGGGAATAGCTGTATTTTTTGCTTATTAGGATGTTTATCCTTATCTTTGCAGTGAATATTCACTATTTAAGCTTTAAATATTATGATTTTACGTATTATCATAGATAATTTATACTCTTTCAACCATCAGGTGGAATTTAACATGTTCACCAACAAGAGCCAAAGGCATCCTATGCATAAGCGATATATCGGCAAAATAGCTTATCTTAAGATGGCTGCATTATATGGCGCAAATGGTGCGGGTAAGTCTAATATGATAAAGGCTTTAGGCCTTTTGCAGAATTTGGTATTAAATGGCAGCATTCCTTCTATTGTTGATAGTTTGAAGTTTAAGTTGGACAAAACATGTGCAGATAGATGCTCTTCACTTGCCGTAGAGTTTGTTGCAGCCGAGCATACATATTTTTACACGATTTCTTTTGAAGGATCAGGTGTCCTGTATGAAGGCTTGTCTGAAACATTGTCTATCGATGAAGATAGAACAATTTTTGAGCGAGAATTTGATAATGGTAAGGAAAATCTTCATTTCTATGATGGCTATAGCAAGGAGCCAAAGGCTCAGCTCTTTGTAGATATGTTGGCGGAGAAATTCCTAGGAAGAAAGGATGTCCTTCTCACAATGCTACAAGATAAGTATGATAAAGAGTTTCCTGAAACAAAAATAGCTTTCAATTGGTTTAGACAAACATTGAATGTCGTTAATGCTGATGAAATCTTATTTCCTATAGCTCATGTCTTTGGAGAAGATGCCAAACTATTGAAGTTTGGCAATACATTGATGGCTACATTTTCTACTGGCGTAAAAGGTATCTTGCCAATGAAAAAGGAAATTGAGCGAAATGAGAAGAATGCGGAAATATTTGAGACTTTGGAGCATAATGACGGGGCTATCCTGGATAGAATGACTCCTTATTTGGGAGAACGTGTCAGTTATACGATGGAAGATGGAAAGGTGATAGAAGAGACTTTGAATACGACGCATGCGGATAGTGAGGGAAATGAAGTGCCATTTAGCTTAGGCATGGAGTCTGATGGTACCAAGAGACTATTGGATTACATCCCGATGCTCCATAGTATATTGAAGGAAAGCGAGGTGGTGGTTATTGACGAAATAGAACGTAGTATTCATCCTTCTGTCATAAAGGAACTTATCCGTTTAATATCTAAGGATGACAAGATGAATGGTCAGCTGATATTCTCTACTCACGAGACCTGTCTTCTTGATCAGGATATTCTTCGTACTGATGAAATCTGGTTTGCCCAGAAAAACCTATCTGGTGCCACGCAATTATATTCTCTGAGTGATTTCACTGTTCATTCTACGGCTAATGTAGAGAATGGATATCTGAATGGTAGGTATGGTGGAATACCATTTATGAACGATCTTAAAACATTGCACTGGGATGAAGAATAAATATTTGGTAAGGTCAAGACGTTATGAGCGCCAGGAACCATTGCGTGATTCTCGCAAGATATACATCTATTGTGAAGGAAACAAAAGAGAGTTTGATTATTTCAGATTTTTCTGTGGCTTGTCATCCAACGTGAATATCATTCCGATTCCAAGCAAGGATGGAAAGACTGATCCTGAGAAGTTGATGGAAGCTGCACAGGAAGAATTTGGAATAAATTCTGATGTAAGTCCGAAATACACTTTGGATGTAAGCCAGCATGACAATGTGTGGTTTGTGATAGATACGGATTTATGGGGTAGTAAAATCACAGATTTGCGAAATTTCTGTAAGAGTCAGAATGCAGGATTGGATAATGAAACCTGGTATGTGTCTCAGAGTAATCCTAGTTTTGAGATATGGCTTTATTATCATAAGTTTAGTGAAAAGCCTGTGAAAAATGATGTAGATAAGTATTCTTCGATAAAGGAATTTGTTGATGCTCAAATACCGGGTGGATTTGACAGCAGAAAACATCCTGCTATGATAGAAGCTGCCATTCAGAACGCTAAAGCAACGTATGAAGAAGAAAATCAAGTACTTAAACTATATAGTACCGAAGTCTTCAAACTCGGACAGGTAATATTGCCGTTTGTGAAAGATATATTGTAACTCTAGGATGTGGACCCTCTTTGGCTAAAGATTTTGCAAATGTGCGCAATGAAAGTTTGCTTTCAAATTGCCGAGTGCAGCTAATCTTATCTAAAGAGGGACGGGGTGATTCGAATAATTCCTCATTCGAGCGACGACAAGTGCAGAGCGATACTGCAATGAGGAACAAAATAAAAATAAACTAAATGATTACACTACGACAACTCCCTTATATTGATATACTTTCATTGAATGACATGATGTCTTTCGATACGAAAGTCAATATCATCGAGCATTGTAAACTCGCTCGTATAGATATACCGAAGAGTTGGCGCAAGGCACAGATTGCAGATGCTTTGGCCGATATATTCACCAAAGATCCGTTATGGATGCTTGAGGTTTTGCCTGAAGAAGAGTTGGAACTTCTCAAGAAGCTTTTATCCTCTTCGACAGAAGAATGCGTCAAGTATCCAAGGAATGATGTGAAGTATCTCCTGATGCAGAAGTTGCATTTAGTTGTAACTTATGAAGCAGCAACGGAATGGCATATTTTTTATGCCGAGTAGTATTCGTAAAATCCTGGATAATGTACCATTGGATGCAATCCATGTCAAATCAGAGATACCAGTTACTCTAAAGGAAAAGGTGATAAAATCAATCTGATTGACATCTTGGAGCACTATCCCAAGTTAAGTCAGGTGGCCTTCTTTGTCACTTTAGAATTGGTCAATTTGAACTTAGGCAACAAGTTCCCTTATGAAGACTTTTTCCCTTACATTGATGACCTCCAGGGATTGGAAGAAGCTATGATGAAGGGAGCCAAGCAGCCAACATTAGAGCGCTATTCCGAACTTCTGCTGATGGATATGCGAACCTTATATGGTTCCATCGAAAAGATGGTGCCAGCATTAAAGGGAAAAGATTCTTCAACCCTGACAGATGCACAATATGACTATGCGATGCATAGTGGTACGATGCTGAATGCGATGCAGAAGATCTTCCTTCGTTTCCATCACATCCCATCCGAAGATTTAGCCAAGATGGTTCTTGCCAACAAAAAGAAAAGCGGTCTTCTTCACTTCGAGGAATTAGAGAAGATGGCTCAGGAAATAGCTGAAGAACTATTGATGGACCTGATGAAGTTTACGATGGGGGTATAAATCTGTTTAGGGTAAAAAGAAACCTGAGCACTTCTGTAATAATCAGTTTGGGCAAAATTTGCCTACACAGCCTCATTTGATTGGCGACGCCCTCCATCTCCAGGCGGTCCCATCCCGCAAACATGGCGCAGACCTTTGATGGTCCGCCAACCTTATAGCGCAGCGGTTCCGAGCACCGGAGGGCGGTTACATCCTCTCGTTCCTGAGGAAAGAGAGGCTTGGAGAGAAAGGTGGAGCCTTCCTTAACGGTAAGGAAGGACGGGTAGGTTTTCGAACATATAGCACTCTAGGGCGGTTACATCCCTAATCCCTATGGTAGGGATTTAGGGCTTGGGTATAGGGTAAGGACCCTCCCGCTGGGGAGGGACAGGTGGGGCAAAAAAATACAATAATTCATAAGAAGCTTACGTTATGAACATAGAAGAAAAAAAAGCAGATTTTATACGTCGCTTCAAGGCTTCTAGGGAGCGAAAGGCAGAATACATAGCACAAATGGAAAAGCGTATGCGTGATGACTATCGCCGCAGAACCGGTAAGGAAGCAGAATCTTTTTGTGTGTTGTAATGTTTAGCCATGAGCCAAGTATAGGTTAATAAATGCATTTTTTCTCTTAATTCCTTGGTGTTTACGTCAGAAAGTCGTATCTTTGCAGCATTCTTTAATATAGGAGGTTATACAATGATTGAGATAAAAGAAACATTAGTTATTAAAAGCGATTCCCCAAAGGTAGCAGAGTGGGTGAAGCGTATGAAGGCATATAAGGCAGCTCAGCTGCAAGATATGGCAAAACGAGGTTGTGAGGTTTGTGAAATTGCTATGTAATGGATGCATTTGAATATAGATTTACAAGCAAAACGGGTGATATATATATCGTGCGAATTCTGAATGATGGAGCGAGATTTTTGTCATCCGAAATAATTTCCGCCTTAGAAAAGTCTGATGTTGAGGTATGGGGAATATAGCTCAACAGAGTAGGTAGTTATAAACATGTGACAGGGATTCGGGATTTATCACTTATCTCTAATCAAATTTATAGCTTCTTCAGGTCTCATGACAATGCGATATTGTATTATGTATGCGATGATATAGCCGATGTTCCGATGAATGCTCGTAAAAAGGCAGAAGGCTTTTCGGTACAGTATTATCGTAACAGACTTTTTACAAGTTTGTTTCATAAGCTTCAAGGGTTATTAGATATGAATGTTGTTGATTTACCTATTTGCATTGATGCTTGTGGTAACGATATGTATATTCATATAATGGTTCGCGAAGAACAATTGGATGTTGCAAAGAGAATCAAGCAAGACGTGCTTGATGGTTTTAGCAAATAGGGCATAGCTCTTTTGTTCCATTTTGGAACATATGGTCAATGGTGGTCATAAGATTTCCGCCATAACCCTGATGGGAATCTCCCCAGAGGTAATCCTATCAAAAGTAGAATAAACAATATTCCTCATTCGAGCGACGACCAGTGCAGAGCGATACTGCAATGAGGAACTATTCTGGCTGTCCCAATCAGCAAGCTATAGTAAGGCGGTCCCATCCCGCACAACATGGCGAGACCTTTGATTGGTCCGCCAACCTTATAGCGTAGCGGTTCTGAGCACCGAAGGGCGGTTACATCCTTCCTTTCTGAGAAGGGAAGGCTTGGTTAGGATGTGGAGCTCCCTTTGGCTAAAGGGAGACGGAGGAATTCGAAAAATGCCTTCTTTAATGGTAAAGAAGGACGGGATGATTTTAGAAAATATAATAATATGATATCAATGAATAAAGAAGATAGAAATACCTTTAGAAAGGAAATAATCGGTAAGTTAGAAGAACAATGGGCTAAGAGTAATAGCCCTGAAGACGACCTCTTCTATTACCATCCTTCCGAAGATAAAATAGTCCTATCCCATGCCCTGTTCTGGGTGATGACCCAAAACATAAAAGGTAAGGTAGGAAAGGTAAAGTACTTGTTGCTTCTCCGTCAATATCAGGAAGAGATGCTCGAAGCCTACTTAACGGAATCAGAAGATTTCAAAGACTTGCTTCACTATTGTAACGTCATATACAATACCCTTCCTGTAATCCTTCGAAGCATGTACGATTTCCGTATTCACTTAGATGCTCGCAAGTTAGCCGCCATAACAATCGTTGCAGGTGGTTATGGTGGTGATATGCCTGAAGATCAGGCGTATGACCTTCTCGATGATATAGACTTCTATTATAATAAGGTGAAGTGCCGCAAGATAGAAAAGCTCTTGCCGGTATTGAGTAAACTGGTGATAGAAGAGCAAAAGTTACTTTAGTAACGGTCACAGGTTACGCTTTTACCCCTAGTTCTACCATGGCTGTTGAGTAGTGATGAATGTATGGGTAGTGATAAATTAGAAAACAACGATTTAAAAAAAATAGGAGATTATAACTATGAAGATATTTGTAAGTTTTGATTTTGATAATGACCGTCGGTATAAATATACCTTAGAAATGTGGAATGGTAATACTAATATCGATTTCTGTTTTAATGATGGCTCCACGAAAGAGATTCAATCGTGGGACATTAGCCGTATAAAAGCTGCTATCACAACAAAGATAAATCAGTCGGATGCAATACTTGTTCTTGTGGGTGAACATGCTGATACGCCCCATAAGGATAGATATTTGATAGGCTATCGTAATTGGCAATATTTTGAAATTGCACAGGCTAAAGCTGCTGGCAAGAAAATTATTGCGGTAAAACTCGATAGGGGAAACTCCTCACCAAGTTTGTTGTATGGGTGTGGCGCATCTTGGGCGATGTCCTTTTCGTTAGATTCAATAAAGGCTGCTATTCATAGGGCACAATATGGTTGGTAACAATGGAAGGATTAGAAGTCTTATACGATCATTACAAGGATACTTTTGAACAACAAAAGGGGTATTTGGCTAAACGTAATCATCTTACTGTTCTTCTGATGATTCTTGCAATTCTATTGATAGGTTTGATATTTGATCCAAAATATATCAGTTGCAAATTGAATACCGTTATTAAAGCTCAAGTGAGTAATTTGGTTTTTGATTTAGAATTTGTTAATACTGGTCTTATCATTGCATTCTTTTGGTTTTCGCTTCAATACTATATGGTTGTGTTACAGATAGAAAAAATGTATAAATACTTAGATCAGTGTGAAACTTCTCTTTGTGCAGGTTATACGGGATTTAAAATCAATCGAGAAGGAGCATATTATCTAAGGTCATATCCGTGGATGAAGACCTTGGCGGATAAGTTCTTTGTTCTTGGTATTCCTATCGGGTTTATAGCTTTGTCTGTATGTAAAATTGTCAATGAATGGAGTTGGATATCAAATCTCCATTATATTGATATTATATTTTTATTCTTGACATCATTATATTCGTTATTGTATATTTCCAACAGAGTGTTCCATGAAGATTATTTTGATGTAAAGGCGCATCCAAATTTGCATTTCTGTACAAGGTTGAAAAGATACTTTGCAAACTAATTAGACTTAAATGATATGAACAAAAATGAGTTTATATGTAATCTCAATGCAGAGATTAATAATGGGGAAGCTCTTTTGGATAGATTTGAAAGATTCCAGGAATATCATGATGATTTAGGTGATGGTATGGCACACTTTGGTACAGGTTATAGACATAAATATAATCCTGTTGAAAAGAAAAAGTTAGCCAATGATTTCACCTTATGGGAACGGAGAGTCTTGGAGATTCTTAAATGTTACTTGGGTGTGGATAGTAGTGTTGTAGAGGAGGAATTTACAACATCGGAACCTCGCTATTGGATGAATTTCAAAAGTTCCGGTATTGCTTGTTTGAATAACAATCTAACAACATTGCGTTCTTGTTTGGAACGAATCGATTATTTGGAAGCAAAGTCTGAGAACTGTAATGATTCAAATAAACAGTCTAAATTACAGAAAGATAAACCCTATAAGGTTTTCATATCACACTCTGGTGAAGATATGGCCTTTGTCAACGAATTAGTGAAGCTTTTGGAGTTTCTTGGTGTTGATACCCCTGATAAGCTGTTGTGTTCATCAATAAAGGGATATCAAATACCAACGTCGGAAGATTTTGCGGAATATATAATGAAGCAATTCTATGAATACAATCTATTTGTCATCATAGTGCATTCACGAAACTATTATTCTAGCACATATAGTTTGAATGAGATGGGAGCAGCTTGGGTATTAAAGACGGATTTCTTTTCCTTTTTGGTAAAGGGATTTGAATTCAAAGATATGGATGGTGTAATCAATGATCGTACTATCTCCGTGAAAGTTGACCAAGATGATGCAGATGCTCGACTCGATGAGTTAAAGGATAAGCTTGTTCCCTTGTTTAAACAAACAGGATTCAACTGTACTCGATGGGAAACATTGAGAGATGAGTTTTTGGCTAAAGTAAATGAATTACCAGATATAGACAGTGAATCAGAATAATGGAAGGACAAATACTTTTTATCCGGGATAAAATTGTTTTGTAGAAGTTCAATCTTTTCAATTATTGTTATAGTAAAACTGATTATTTGATTTTTATCTGAATATGTTATCTTTAAATAAAGCATTAGTAAAAACAAAATTTGAGCATGATTTGTGTGATGCTGCTTTTGATAACTTGAATGTTAAAAATAGGTTACGTTTTAACAATTTTGCTTATTCTATACGTGAATTGACAAGACATATATTATATCGATTAGCTCCTGATGTAGATATAAAATGTTGTTCATGGTATAAACCGACAAAGAATGAGAATGGAAAAGTTGTCATTACTCGAGCTGACAGAATAAATTATGCCATTTATGGTGGTTTTGATAATAATGCATTGTCTGCAATGGGATTGAAAGATGACATTGACAAAGCAAGAAAAAACTTGTTGTCCACTATAGATTCATTAAGTAAATATACGCATATTAATGAAGATACATTTGATGTCTCGGATTCGGATACAGAAAGGTCGGTAAATCATGTAGTAGATTCTTTTAATGAATTTGTAAACTGTATGGCTATAATACGTCGGCAAGTTATTTCTTGTTTAGAAACAGAGATCAATCAGGAAATTCTTATGGCAACTTTATACAATACATACGATGCCATAGATTGTATGTCTACTCATTCTTTAATAGAAAATTATAGTATTGAAAATATTAGTGTTGATAATATAACTTCAACGGATGTTGTATTAAACATTTATGGTTCTGTAGATGTTCGTTTGCAATACGGATCAGATGGAGATCAAAGGCGAGGTGATGGTTACATCACTAATGTAGATATACCTTATCAGGCTTGTGTTTCAGCTGAAATAAAGTCTTCTCTTAAGAAATTTAGATTGAATGATGATATTCAATTTGAATTTGATACAGATACCTTTTATGAGTAATTAATGATAAAGTTGACGTAAAGTAAATTAAATCATTAAGAAATTATGAACAAGGACAAAATAATAGAAGCAAGAAACAGAACCTATGATATATATAGGCGTTTTGCTCGAAAAATAAGCGAATTTGATAGTGCTGTGCTCAAAGTAGAAATTCATTATGAAATGAGATTCTTAACAGGAGTATGTCCTATACCTCCGCTTATAGATGATGTCATATTGAATCCAGACAATAAACTCTTTTGGTATCACAAATGCGTCAATCGAGATTGCACTGGTAGTGGATTCTATTTGACAGATGAGATTTCAGAAGCAATAAAATCTCATAATGTTGTTAAGGGCGAGAAACACTGCGATGGCAAAGAAGACTGGAAGTATCTGGATGCCTCTGGATGTTCTTGCAAGACAACATTACTTTATGAGATTAGACCAGTATTCAAGTAAATTGATAATGCCTTTTATTATAGAGTTATGCCTTTTCCGTAAAGCTATAGTTCTTATAGTATGGAGTGAGACTATCCTGAGCCTCAGGAAACAAATATGCAGGATGATGTAAGCTGCATCGCTGATAGTTTTAGGATAAGCAGATAAGATAGCATCACTATGGTGAACTATAATAAGGCGGTCCCATCCCGCACAATCTGGCGTAGACCTTTGATGGTCCGCCAACCTTATAGCGTAGCGGTTCCGAGCACCGGAGGGCGGTTACATCCCTAATCCCTATGGTAGGGATTTAGGGCTTGGGTATAGGGTAAGGACCCTCCCGCTGGGGAGGGACAGGTGGGGCAAATATAGCACTAAGGGCGGTTACATCCTCTCGTTCCTGAGGAAAGAGAGGCTTGGTGAGAAAAGTGGAGCTCTCCTTGCAGGAGAGACGGAGAGGTAGAAAAACTCCTTCTTTAACGGTAAGGAAGGATGGGTAGGTTTTCGAAAAAAGTCTTTTTTAATGGTAAAGAAGAACGGGTTGATTTTAGAAAAAATACTATAATGATGAAAAATTTTAAAGATATAAAAGTAGCAGTAGCTGGTACCGGCTACGTCGGTCTGAGCATAGCAACGCTATTGTCTCAGCACCATCATGTAACAGCAGTAGATGTAATCCCTGAGAAGGTGGAGAAACTCAACAATAAGATTTCTCCAATCCAGGACGATTACATCGAAAAGTATTTGGCAGAAAAGCCATTGAACCTCGTGGCAACCCTTGACGGCAAATCAGCCTATAAGGATGCAGACTTCGTAGTGATTGCAGCACCAACCAACTACGACCCAGTGAAGAACTACTTCGATACAACCCATGTAGAAGAAGTCATCGACCTGGTTCTTGAGGTAAACCCAGATGCAGTGATGGTCATTAAGAGCACCATCCCTGTAGGTTACACCCGCAACCTCTACTTGAAGTATGCCCAGAAGGGAGTGAAGAAGTTCAATCTGCTTTTCTCTCCAGAGTTCCTTCGTGAGAGTAAGGCTCTCTATGATAACCTTTACCCAAGCCGTATTATCGTAGGCTATCCAAAGGTAATTGATCGTCCTGAGTTTACAGAAGAAAATGAGGCAATCAATAAGGTAACCAATGTCGATATGATGATGGATGCAGCCAAGACTTTTGCTGCACTTCTCCAAGAAGGTGCCATCAAGGAGAATATTGATACACTCTTTATGGGTATGAAGGAAGCTGAAGCTGTTAAGCTCTTTGCCAATACCTATCTGGCTTTGCGTGTAAGTTATTTCAACGAGCTTGATACATACGCAGAGGTAAAGGGACTCGATACCAAGGCTATCATCGATGGTGTAGGCCTTGACCCACGAATCGGTACCCATTACAACAACCCAAGCTTCGGTTATGGTGGTTATTGCTTGCCAAAGGATACCAAGCAGCTCCTGGCAAACTATGCCGATGTTCCTGAGAACCTGATTGAGGCAATCGTAGAGAGCAACCGTACCCGTAAGGACTATATTGCTGATGCTGTTTTGAAGAAAGCTGGATATTATGCAGAGAATAGTACTTTCGATTCAGATAAAGAACATTCTTGTGTAATCGGAGTCTATCGCTTGACCATGAAGTCAAACAGCGACAACTTCCGCCAGTCAGCCATTCAGGGCATCATGAAGCGTATCAAGGCAAAGGGGGCAGAGGTTATCATTTATGAGCCAACATTGGAAGATGGAAGTACATTCTTTGGTAGCAAGGTTGTAAATGATATGAATGCTTTCAAGAAGCAGAGCCAGGCAATTATCGCCAACCGCTATGATGCTTGTCTGGATGATGTAAAGGACAAGGTATATACTAGAGATATTTTTAGAAGAGATTAAGATTATGGTAAGTTATAATATAGATTTAACAGGTAAGACAATCCTTGTTACAGGTGCAGCCGGATTTATCGGCAGCAATCTTGTAAAGCGTTTGTTTAATGATGTGGAGAACATCAAGGTGATAGGTATTGATAGTATTACAGATTACTATGATGTGAATATCAAGTATGAGCGTCTGAAGGAAATCGAGGCAATGGGTAAAGATTGGACGTTTGTTCATGACTCTATTGCCAATAAGGAGGCTATCGAGAAAATCTTCTCAAACAACAATATTTCTGTGGTTGTCAACCTTGCTGCCCAGGCAGGTGTACGTTATAGTATTACTAATCCTGATGCTTATATCCAAAGCAACCTTATTGGCTTCTATAACATCTTGGAGGCTTGTCGTCATCATGAGGTTGAACATTTGGTTTATGCCTCTTCGTCATCCGTTTATGGTAGTAATAAGAAGGTTCCATATTCTACAGATGACAAGGTGGATAATCCTGTAAGTCTATATGCTGCTACCAAGAAGAGCAACGAGCTGATGGCTCATGCATATTCTAAGCTCTATAACATTCCAAGTACGGGTTTGAGATTCTTCACCGTGTATGGTCCTGCTGGTCGCCCTGATATGGCATACTTTGGATTTACCAACAAGCTGGTGAAGGGCGAAACCATCAAGATCTTCAACTATGGTAACTGCAAGCGTGATTTTACTTATGTGGATGATATAGTTGAAGGTATCGTAAGAGTGATGCAGCATGCCCCAGAGAAGCATAATGGCGAGGACGGTTTACCTATCCCTCCATATAAGGTATACAATATCGGCAACTCGCATCCAGAGAATCTGCTGGAGTTTGTGAGCATCCTGCAGGAAGAGTTGATTCGCGCAGGTGTCTTACCTGAAGATTATGACTTTGAGGCACATAAGGAACTCGTACCAATGCAACCAGGTGATGTACCTGTTACTTATGCCGATACTACGCCATTGGAGGAAGACTTTGGATATAGACCTGATACATCATTACGAGATGGGCTGAGATTTTTTGCAGAGTGGTATCAAATATATAACAAGCTGAGAAAAAAATAATAATAATAATGGAAAAGAAAAGCAAAATGGAAAAAATAAAAAAAGGCTTTGTTTGCCTTTTTACGAAGCCTCGACTGATAGGAATTGTGCTGTTGGACAAAATTTCATTTCTCATTCCAGACAAGCCATATGTGGAACTGATGTATTGGCTCAATATGGGAAAGAAACTGAATCTTAAAAATCCAGTCACCTTCAATGAGAAGTTGCAGTGGCTGAAGCTATATAATCACAACCCGGAATATACCGTGATGGTGGATAAAGTAAAGGCTAAGGAGTATGTTGCCAAGTTGATAGGCGAGGAGCACATCATCCCTACGCTGGGTGTATGGGATGATCCTGATGACATCGACTTCGATGCACTGCCTAATCAGTTTGTACTGAAGTGTAATCATAATAGTGGTACTGGTATGTGCATTTGTCGTGATAAAAGCAAATTGGACATAGAAAAGGTGAAGGCAAAATTACGCAAAGGATTAAAGGAAAATTACTTTATGAGATGGCGTGAGTGGCCTTATAAGAATGTTCCAAGAAAGATTCTGGCAGAGAAGTTTATGGTGGATGAGAGCGGAACTGAACTGACAGATTATAAATGGTTCTGTTTTAATGGAGAACCTTATATGATGTATGTATCGCATGATAATGCTGAGCATGCTACAACCGATTTCTTTGACATGAATTATAATAGATTACCTTTGAGGATGAAAGACCCAAACTCAGATAATCCTCCTACCAAACCAAAGGAATTTGAAGAAATGAGAGAATATGCAAAGGTTCTTTCCAGACATATTCCTTTCCTGCGAGTTGATTTCTATGTAATCAGCCATAAAGTATATTTTGGCGAGTTGACTTTCTTTCACAATGCAGGGTTCTGTAAAGTGAAGCCTGATAAGTGGAATGAAAAGCTAGGAAATATGATTAAATTTAAAGATATATGAATATAATAAAAAAATCATCAGGAATAATCTGTATCATCTATACGATTCATACATCTATTGTATGATGAGCCAGATGTACATCAGACAGTGGAAACATAATTGTAGCGTTAACCATATTGATGCAGAGACGCCAGCGCCAGGAGAGGAAAACTATATCTCATTTTGGCGTAAGGCCTTCAGAGGTAAAAAGGTGGATGTATATTCTTATCGCCTCTTTCACCACTATATGGGTAATGTTCCTCATGTTATACCAGAGATTTTGGGTAATTCTCTTTTGGAGAAGCAACTCAACCCTAGATGTTACCGAGATTTTTATTCAGATAAGAACGTATATTCTATGTACTATGGAACCCGTCAGGATGTATGGAATAATGTGGATTATTCTAAAAATGATTTCCAGATTCCTTGTTGGCAACAAGTGAAGGATATGGCTGTTAGCATTGCTCATCATACGCCCCATATGCGTTTGATAGCGTTTGATATCTGCCTGGATTCCTCTTCTTCCCCTCGTGTCATCGAGATGAATGTAGGAGGCTTTAGTTGGTGGTTGTTTTTATATACTGGTCAGGATGTTTTTGCTGGCGACACCCAGAATGTGATAGATTATTGTTTGGAGAAGAATATAAAATCAAGAAATTGATGATAAAACAAAGAGTAATAATACAATTATATAGAGAATTATGCAAGAAGATAATATCAAACCCGTTAATAAAAACAAACGAATAGCTGTAAATACAATTGTTTCATATGGTCGAACATTACTTTCTGTATGTTTGGTTTTGTTTAGTAGTAGATGGACATTACAACAGTTAGGAGCTGTAGATTATGGATTATATAATCTGATTGGGTCAATATTGATAATTGTTGTTTTCTTAAATACTGTTATCTCAAATGGTGATTCGCGTTTTTTTGCTTTAGGAATTGGCAAAGGAGATAAAAAAGAACTTTCAAAGGTCTTTAATACCTCTTTGTCCATACATCTATTTATGCCTTTAGTCATAGTTTTTATAGGCTTCTTTATTGGAGAATGGGCGATTAGAGATTTTTTAGTTGTTCCTGCAGAACGTTTGCAATCTACATTATGGGTATTTAGAATAACGATGTTCACTTCGTTATTCACCATGATAGCAGTTCCGTATTCTGCCTTATTTATAGCTTATCAGAATATAGTAGTATATACGTTTATAACTTTTGTTCAAACTATACTGATTTTTATCAGTGCCTATTCCTTACGTTATTTTACATCAGATAAAATGATATTATATGCAATATTTGTTGCGTTAGCTCAAATTGTTACATATATGTTGCAAATTGTTATTGCAAGGCATAAATATGATTGTGCAAAGATAAATATTTCCTATTTCTTTGATAAGTATTACACAAGGGAAATTATTAAGTTTTCTTTTTGGAATATGTTAGGTGATTTAGGTCATCTTGTAAGAACCCAAGGTATTTCAATTATAGTTAATTTGTATTTTGGCCCAAGAGGAAATGCTGCTTTAGGTATTGCTAATCAAGTATCAATACAAGCTTGTAATTTGACTAATGCGATGTCAGGTGCCATTTCTCCTGAAATATATCGTCGAGTAGGTGAAAACAATTTAAAAAGTGCAGCAAAATTATCTGATTATTCTTCAAAAGTTGGTGTTTTTTTAATGTGTTTGTTATGTGTTCCAATTTCTTTAAACATTAATAGCATTTTACGTTTGTGGTTAGATATTGTACCAGATGGAACTTCTACTTTATGCTTATGTTTTATGTTGATGTTTGTGATAGAGAAGTTGACCTTGGGTCAATTGAAGTATTTGTCTGCAATAGGAAAGGTTGCCTTAGTTAATGTTTTAATCTTTTTCTTTTATAGCTCTTCTGTTGTGTTGCCTTTTATGGGGCTTTTGCATTATGGGCTTTTGGGTATTGGCATTTCTTGTATTGTATCTATGTTACTGTCAAGACTTTCTGTTATATACTGCATGGATAGATATACAGAATATGGATATTGGTATTTTATACGAACATTTTTGATCCCGATTTTATTCGTGGGGATTTTATATGCAATTGTAAACCATTTCTACGTGGTAAACTGCACAAATTTGTTGTCTTTATTGATAGTTTGTGGCGGGAATTGTTTTTTTACTTTTTTAATTTGTTTGTTCCTCCTGTTTGCAAAAGATGACAGGCAAAAAATGTATAATATGTTTTTTAACAAAATTCGATTATGATAAAAGTATATTTCATTCATCCAAGTTGTAGCAATATCGATGATTTTGCAAGTTATATTCGCATATCAGAAGATTTGAAAAAAAACTTGATTTGGGATTCTGTAAATCCTGATATTTTGTTCGCTTCAGAATGGGTTTATAACAAGAAAACAGCATTTAAAAAATTTAGAAAACTTTGGAATAAAGCTAAAGTGAAGGTGATGTATGCAGCTGAAGCTATAGAGCCAGATTTTAATCTTTTTGATTATTTCATAGGTTTTAGCAACAAATGTCAAATGGGCGATAGGTTCATAAGAATTCTATCGCCTTTAGATATGTTTTCAGGCTTTATAACTACAGTGGAAAATGATATATGTACACTTGAAAAAGCTGCTGATTGCTTGAAACAAAAGCATGGTTTTTGCAATTTCTTATATTCAAATAGGAATGCGCATCCTCGTCGTGACCAGTTATTTTATGCTTTGTCTTCTTATAAAAAAGTAGATTCTCTTGGGAAACATTTGAATAATGTAGGTAAACTTGGGACTGGCTTTGTTGGACATGCTTCAGAATGTTCTGATATTAAATCCTTGTACAAGTTCTCTATTGCATCAGAAAATGCTACTTTTGATGGTTATACTTCTGAGAAAGTATATACTTCTCTTGTTGCTCATACTATTCCAATTTATTGGGGCAATAAGGATATAGAAGAAGATGTAAATCCTAAGGCAATAATTAATGCAAACGATTTTTCTTCTTTAAAAGAATTAATTGATTATGTTAAGTATGTTGATACTCACGATAGTGTTTGGATGCAGATGGTGGCAGAACCTTGGATGACGGAGGAACAAATGTTGCACCATAAGCAGAGAACTAGAGAATACTATAGTTTTTTTAAATGGTTATTTTCTGGTAATCTAGAGGAAAAGAAGAGACTGGCATTTGGTACTGCAGAAGATAATTATCGTATGTTTTTATTCGATCATTTTTTCTCTGGGGATTTAAATATGAAGACATTGCCAAGATATATCAAGATTTTGAAAAGCAAAATGAAAGGAATTATCAAAGGATAAATTTGAACGATATAAACAGATCATCAGACTGCCCCCTTAGAAGGGGGCGATGATGATTATCGTGAAACGTTAAGTAAAGCTTTGAAGAAGTATTTTGAATTGATAGATGATTTGGATGATGTGGAGCGCCCTGCAAATTGGGATGCTTTAAAGCAAAAGAAAGGTAAGATTGTTGATAAAATCAATAATATCGCTTTGAATAGATAAAAAGGACTTCCTTCTACAGCTTACGCTCAGTTGTCTTATATGTTTGGAAAACGGAAAACAAATCAATGAAGATTTGATATGTTACACCTGCATATTTCATACTCATTTCTGTTTGGTTAATAAATAGTTAGTGCTAACTTTCCCCTTACATCTTTAGGATAGTATGAAATATTCAGTTTAGTAACAGAGACATCTTTAAAAAGAAACTCTTTAATTTATTAATGAGATTTAGTTTGGTTTTCGATAATTTGTGCAATTTGTTACTGGGCCCACTTTAAAAAGGGGCTCAGTTGTTTTATATTTGAGATAATGAAGAAAATACTTTTAATTACCGAAGGTCTCGGCTCGGGTGGTGCTGAGCGCCAGATATGCGGACTGGCTGTGATGCTGACCAAGACTGGTTATCCTTGTAGACTGATAACCTACTCTGATAAACATTTCTATGAGTCTTATATAAGGCAGAATGGGGTCGATTATCAGTATCTGCCAGAGTTGCTGAACAAGAATACACGAGTGCTAAATGTCGCAAGATATGTACGACAATATAAGCCAGACGTGATAATTTCTTATCTGCCATCGGTCAATATGACGATGTGCCTCGCCAAATTTTTCTTCGATGCAAAACTTGTTGTGTCTGAGCGTAATAACAACACTTGTATCACTCGAAAGGATAAGGTACAGTTTAATCTTTATCGTATGGCTGATGCTGTCGTCCCTAATAGTAATAGTCAAGGTGAGTTTATCCGCAGAAATTTCGCATTTCTCAGCAAGAAAGTACATCCTATCATTAATTTCGTTGATGTTAATCGTTTCACGCCATCAGAAATGCCTGTGCAGAATGATGTTTTGCGTATCGTGACTGTTGCTCGCTATACTCAACAGAAGAATGTCCTGACTTACTTGAAGGCTGTATGTATGATAAAGGAAATGGGACTCAATGTGCATTTCGATTGGTATGGAGATAAGAAACATAATGCAGAATACTATGCAGAAATAGAAAAGGAGTATCAGAGGCTTGATATTTTAGATTACATGACACTACATGATCCAAACCAAAAGATTGAAGAGGAATATCGCAAGGCTGATATATTCTGTCTTCCAAGTCTTTTTGAAGGATATCCAAATGTTGTGTCAGAAGCTATGTCTTGTGGATTGCCGATTCTCTGTAGCAATGTATATGAGAATCCATATATAGTGGAAGATGGAGTAAATGGCTTTTTGTTTGATCCAAAGAAGTCTGAAGCTATTGCTGAAGCCATCAACAAAATGGTAAACTTGACACGCGAAGAAAGAATGGAAATGGGTAAGCGTAATCGCCAACTTTGTTTGAAGCGCAATACAGAAGAAGCTTTCTTGAAATCATACGTTGAACTGATAGATAGTTTATAAATCACATTACAATGACATTTCAACCTCTTGAATGTCTATTTTTTAGTTGTGTTCTTGTTATACTGGATAGTGCGCTGTAAAAAAACGCTACATAATGGGCTAATTGTAGTACCCAGTTTTGCGTTCTCTGGTTGGTGAGATTGGCGGTTTTTTGGACTTTTGTTTGTTTCAGTTATTTCAACCTCGGAAAGTGGAACCAAAGAAGGACATACTTTCATATATGGCCTACTTTATGTTCTTTCACAGCATATTGAGTGATTCAATAATTAGAGGTTAAAAGCAATTACCTCAGTATTTTTTTATTTAGTAGATAAAAATCGATTTTAGTTATGTCATATACTTTTTATGTCTTTTTGTATTGTCTTGTTTTATTCCTCTTAATGTTATTTAAAGGAGGAAAAAGTAAATATGAAGTATATTTGCTTTTGGTCTTGCCGATACTTATATATGTTCATAGTTTTTTGGATCCTAATACGATTGTAGATTTACCTATATATCGAGAATCTTTTGCAGATGTAAGATTGACTAATGTTTTCAATCCTGTGGATTTGGAAATCTATAGGTCTTTCCATAAGGAAGAATTCGGCTTTATTCTACTCTTAAAGTTGGTTGGTCTCTTCACACATGATTTCAATGTATTTCTTTGTCTTTCTTCTTGTTTGCTTTTGGGAGTATATTCATATGTAATATTAAAACTGTCGCCCAATGTATGTTTATCAATACTCTTTTTAATGGTGATTGTCTTTGATCAATCCATTTTCGTTTTGAGGCAACATTTATCTGTTGCTTTTGTCTTACTGACAATACCATCCATCATTGAACGAAAAATTTGGAGATTTACAGCTATAATGACAATTGCAATATTGTTTCATAAATCTTCTTTAATTTGGGGTATAATATACTTTATGTATGGAATGAAAAAACCATGGAAGATATTTGTTGTGTTAGGTTTTGTTGCAATAGGATTGGGACTGGTGTTTAGTTTTTTGTCGTTTTTGAATGAACAATTATCGTTAGGATATTCATCTTATATTGAAGGAGAAAAGACAGGAAAATCCAATTTAGTTTCATTTTTCATGGGATTAGGTTTGTTTTTAAGTTATTTCTTTATCTGTAGAAAAAAGGTTTTTGAAAATGGATTAATGAAAGTTTGTCTTTTGTCTTTATACGTTTATGTCGTTTTGAGTCTTGTGGGTATTAATATTAGTATGTTATCAAGGTTTACACTTGTATTCCAAACTTCATTATTTTTTATCATACCTATTGTATGCAAAATGCTTAAAAATAAATGGCTAAAGTTTGGATATGTATCTTCTTGTTTGATTTGTTTTGCATATATCAATTATTTTGGCTCATTCTCCGTGAACTTGGCAAATACAAAACTATTTGTATTTGGAACAAAACAAATGCTATTTTATCTTGTCTTTACTGGCATTACGTTATATAGTGTCATATATTTATATGAAAGACATTTAAAGGCTGATAAGCAAAAAAGGCTGATAAGAAAAAAAGAGATATCAATAACTTCTTCTAGAAAAAAAAGAAGTATACCTTAATAAAAATCATTTTTTCAGATTAACAGCAAATAAGTTAGCAGTTTCAAACTTGAAGTGAAAAGTTCACTGCACTCTAAGTTGGAATAAAAATATTTTAGTGAACACATTAACTACAATTATGCAGAAAAGAGTATCTCTTATAGGTAATTTGGGTAAAGCTGATGGATGTTTTAATGGACAAACTGTTAAAACTAAAATAGTTACTGACGAATTAATTAGATATTTTGGAAGTAATCAAGTAGATATTTATAACACAAGCGCTGGATTGAAAGTGTTGTTTACCGCACCTTTAATTGCATTTAAAGCAGTTAAAAGAAGTGATGACATCGTTGTTTTACCTGCGCAAAATGCGGTAAGGGTATTTGTGCCATTATTGGTGTTGTTTAATTTATTCTTTAAGGGCAAACGTATCCATTACGTTGTTATTGGTGGTTGGCTTCCTTCTTTTCTGAAACACAAACCTCTTTTGTCTTATTTCCTAAAGAAGGTGTATATGATTTATGCAGAAACTCATCATATGCAATCTGCGTTGGAGGCAAAGAGCTTTGTTGGTAATGTTACCTACATGCCGAATTGTAAGCCATTACGTATTGTTGATACTGACGATTTTTCGGATAATTTTTCACAACCATATAAAATTTGTACGTTCTCTCGTGTTTGGAGTCAAAAAGGAATTGCGGAGGCGGTTGATGTTGTGATTAAGATTAACCAGAAATATGGTCGTACTGTTTATCATTTAGATATATACGGGCAAGTTGAAGCAGGAGAGGAAGAATGGTTTGCTAACCTTCAACGAAAATTTCCTGATTACATAAAATATGGAGGTCTAATTGCATTTGATAAAAGCGTAGATGTGCTTAAATCATATTTCTTTTTGTTGTTTCCGACGAAGTGCCCCGGTGAGGGAATTCCAGGAACTATTATTGATGCATACGCTGCCGGGTTGCCTGTAATATCTTCGTTATATCCGAATTTTGCAGAAATAATAGAAGAGGGTGTTACTGGATTGGGATATGAATTTAATAATGTTGGTGCATTTGAAAAGCTTTTAGATAAAATTGCTTGTAATCCACAGATAATCATTAACTTAAAAAGCAACTGTGTTCGAAGGGCAAAAATGTTCTTGCCTGAAGAGGTTTTAAATATATTAATAAAGAATATTCAATAAATAATGTGATATCTAGTATGAAAGACTTTAGTAAGATTAAAATAGCAGTAGCCGGTACTGGCTACGTAGGACTTAGCATTGCTACGCTATTGTCCCAGCACCATGAAGTAACTGCTGTAGATGTAATTCCAGAGAAGGTAGAGAAACTCAACAATAAGATTTCTCCAATCCAGGACGATTACATCGAAAAGTATTTGGCTGAAAAGCCATTGAACTTGACTGCAACTCTCGACGGCAAGTCTGCTTATAAGGATGCTGACTTTGTAGTGATTGCTGCACCAACCAATTATGACCCAGTAAAGAACTACTTCGATACAACCCACGTAGAAGAAGTAATCGACCTGGTATTGGAAGTAAACCCAGATGCTGTGATGGTAATCAAGAGTACCATCCCAGTAGGTTATACCCGTAACCTCTACTTGAAGTATGCCAAGAAGGGAGTGAAGAAGTTCAACCTGCTTTTCTCACCAGAGTTCCTTCGTGAGAGTAAGGCTCTCTACGACAACCTTTACCCAAGTCGTATTATCGTAGGCTATCCAAAGGTAATTGATCGTCCTGAGTTTACAGAAGAAAATGAGGCAATCAATAAGGTAACCAATGTCGATATGATGATGGATGCAGCCAAGACTTTTGCTGCACTTCTCCAAGAAGGTGCCATCAAGGAGAATATTGATACACTCTTTATGGGTATGAAGGAAGCTGAAGCTGTTAAGCTCTTTGCCAATACCTATCTGGCTTTGCGTGTAAGTTATTTCAACGAGCTTGATACATACGCAGAGGTCAAAGGTCTTGATACCAAGGCTATCATTGAAGGTATAGGTCTTGACCCACGTATTGGTACCCATTACAACAACCCAAGCTTCGGTTATGGTGGTTATTGCTTGCCAAAGGATACCAAGCAGCTCTTGGCAAACTATGCCGATGTTCCGGAGAACCTGATAGAGGCAATTGTAGAGAGCAACCGTACCCGCAAGGACTATATCGCTGATGCCGTACTCCAGAAGGCAGGCTATTATAACGAGAATAGTTCTTTTGATGCTAGCAAAGAGCACAGCTGCGTGATTGGTGTCTATCGTCTGACTATGAAGTCAAACAGCGATAACTTCCGCCAGTCAGCCATCCAGGGCATCATGAAGCGTATCAAGGCAAAGGGTGCAGAGGTCATTATCTATGAGCCAACCTTGGAAGAGGGCAGCACTTTCTTTGGTAGTAGAGTAGAGAACAACCTCGAAGCCTTCAAGGCACAGAGCCATGCCATCATCGCCAACCGCTATGATGCTTGTCTGGATGATGTAAAGGATAAGGTTTATACACGTGACATCTTTAGAAGAGACTAGTATTATGGATGATTACGGATTAGTATCAATTATCACTCCAACATGGGCGTGCGCTCCTTTTATCTGTGAGACAATAAGAAGTATTCAAGCTCAGACCTACCAGAATTGGGAATTGCTGATACAGGATGATTGTTCTACCGATAATACACTTGAGGTAATTCGACCATATCTGGACACGGATAGTCGCATCAAATATGAGTGCAATCCTAAGAATAGTGGTGCTGCTATTACTCGTAATAATGCTCTTCGCAGAGCTAAGGGTAGATGGATTGCATTTCTTGATAGTGATGATTTATGGATGCCGGAGAAATTGGAGCACCAGTTGGCTTTTATGGTGAAGAATGGTTATGCTTTCTCTTATACTCGTTATGAAGAGATGGACGAAAAATCTCGTGCAACAGGTGTTCTTATTACTGGTCCTAAACACATCACGAGATTGGGAATGTATTCTTTCTGTTGGCTTGGATGTCTAACTGTGATGTATAACCGTGAAAAGGTAGGTTTGATTCAGATAGAAGACATTAAGAAGAATAATGACTATGCGATGTGGTTGCAGGTGTGCCAAAAGGAAGATTGTTATCTCCTTAATGAATGCTTTGCAAAATATCGCAGAGGTAGAGTTGGTAGCGTTTCGACTCACGGTTACGCAACTATGATTAAGTGGCATTATAAACTCTGGCATGAGGCAATGAAGATGAATCCTATATCAAGTTTGTTCTGGACAGGAATGAACTTGGTATGTGGTGTATTCAAGAAGATTCATTATGTGAAAAAATAACTATGATTTTCAAAAGACTATTTGATATTGTAGCATCCCTATTGGGATTGCTCTTGATATGGTGGATATTCCCGCTGGTGGCTTTTCTTATTCATCAGAAAATGCCAGGAGGTTCGGCTTTCTTTGTTCAGAAGAGAGTGGGAAAGGGTGGTAAGTTGTTCAAGTGTCATAAGTTCCGCTCTATGATAGTAAGCCATAATGGTTCGTCGGTATCAGTAGCGGGTGATAGTAGAATTACTCCATTTGGTGCGAAGCTTCGCCATTATAAGATTGATGAGTTGCCTGAACTTTGGGACGTGTTGATTGGTAACATGAGTTTTGTGGGGCCTCGTCCTGATGTTCCTGGTTATGCTGATAAGTTGGAGGGTGATGACAGGGATGTGCTGAAGCTTCGTCCGGGTATCACGGGTCCTGCTACGCTGAAGTATCGCCTGGAGGATGAAATGATTTCTGAGTATGTAGCAAAGAAACAGGCAGAGGGTGATACTCGCCCTATGCAGGAGATAGCTACTGAGTATAATGACAAGGTGATATATCCTGATAAGGTTCGCCTTAACTGCTATTATTATCGCCATTACTCCTTCTGGAAGGATATCGAAATGATATTCGCTACCGTGCTTGGTAGAAAAGTGAAGTTTGCAGGAGAGGAAGTGTAGTGTTTCATGGATGAATTCTACGAATGGCTGAATCCTAGGATTCCTGTGGAGTATGTGCTTATCTCCTTTCTTGTGCTTTCTGTTGCAATCGTGATTGGGATGCTTGTGATGAAAGGGAGTAGGGCGAAGAGGTTCGTGCTTGAGGCTTTGCTTGCGGAATATTACTTCCTGGTGCTTTGTTCTACTGTGATTTGTAGAACAAGTCATGGGGAACGGCATATTGAGTTGATTCCATTTTGGAACTATCTTGATATTTGGAATCGGGTGGATTATCCTGCTGACTTGATTGAAGTGCTGCTGAATATTGCACTCTTCGTGCCGATAGGATTGCTGCTTGGAGGAATTGGTTTTAAAACCAAGAAAATCCTCTTATCGGGAATCTGCTTATCGGGGATTATTGAGGTTTCTCAATTCGCCTTTTGTAAAGGGCTTTGTGAAACGGATGATGTAATGCATAATAGTGTGGGGGCATTCCTAGGATATTTGGGATTCCTAGGAATTCTTAAAGGGAAAAGAAGGTTGTTTTCTTGTATAATAACATGATTTTTTCGACCCTCCTGTCCCTCCCTTGCGAAGGGAGGGTCCTTAACCCACTCCCAAGCCCTCGCCCTTTCCAAAAGGGCAAGGGATGTAACCGCCCTCCGGTGCTCAGAACCGCTTCGCTATAAGGTTGGCGGACCATCAAAGGTCTGCGTCAGGTTTTGCGGGCTGGGACCGCCTGGGGGGGAGTGGCTGTTGTCTGGGAGAAGGGCTGCTTCCTGGGGGGAAAGGGTATGGCTGGGGATGTTGGGGGAGAATGTTAATGAATAAACTTTAAATACAATATACAAATGGAAGAAAGAAAGACTATTTATCTTTGTCTGGCTCACATGAGCGAGACTGGTGAGGAACAGAAATACGTGAAGGAGGCATTTGATACCAACTGGGTGGTGCCTCTGGGTCCTAACGTGAATGGTTTTGAGGATGATCTCAAGGCTTTCGTTTCTAAGAACAGCGATGGCTCTGAGTTGTCTCGTGAGGTGGTGGCACTGAGTGCTGGTACTGCTGCCGTTCACTTGGGCTTGCTGGCTTGTGGCGTTGGCCCTGGTGATGAGGTTTGTGTGCAGAGCTTTACTTTCTGTGCTTCTTCTCATCCTATTACTTATCTCGGTGCTACTCCTGTGTTCATTGATTCTGAGCCTGATTCATGGAATATGGATCCGGAGTTGCTGGAGAAGGCGATTATCGACCGTAAGGAGAAGACGGGTAAGTATCCTAAGGCGATTGTTCCTGTTGCTCTCTATGGTATGCCTTATGATTGCGATAAGATTATGGCGATAGCTGATAAGTATGGTATCCCTGTAGTGGAAGATGCTGCTGAGGGCTGCGGTTCCAGATGGAAAGGTCAGGTGCTGGGTACATTCGGTAAGTTTGGCGTGTTGTCATTCAATGGTAACAAGATGATTACAACTTCTGGTGGTGGTGCCTTGATTTGCCAGGATGCCGAGAGCAAGAACAACGTGATGTGGTATGCTACCCAGGCTCGTGATGCTTATCCTTACTATCAGCATACTGCCATCGGTTACAACTACCGTATGAGTAATGTCTGTGCAGGTATCGGTCGTGGTCAGATGACTGTGTTGGAGGATCATATCGCTCACCATAAGCATGTGCAGGAGTTGTATAAGGAACTCTTGAAGGATGTTGAGGGCGTTACCTTGCATGAGGCGCCTAATGCCGACTATGATTCCAACTACTGGCTCTGTACTGTGACTCTTGATCCGAAGTTGAAGATTCAAGGTCAGGAGAATGCGTATAAAGAGGTAGTGAAGACTGCCGTGGGTGGTGCTGCTGGTGTGATTCACATGGTGGATTCTCCTACTACTGATTGTCAGCCGAATGAGAATGTGGAGGCATTGCGTGTCTTCATGTTGAGCAAGAAGATTGAGGCACGACCAGTATGGAAGCCTATGCATAAGCAGCCTGTTTATCAGAATGCTCCTGCTTACGTGAATGGTGTAAGTGAGGCTATCTTCAAGGTGGGTGTCTGCTTGCCAGCGGGTCCGATGGTATCGGATGATGATGTTCGTTACATTGTAGAAAGTATTAAAGAGGCGATTGTGTAATCGCCCTATAGTGCTGTGGATGCCCCACCTGTCCCTCCCCTGGGGGAGGGTCCTTAACCCACTTCCAAGCCCTCGCCCTTTCCAAAAGGGCAAGGGATGTAACCGCCCTCCGGTGCTCGGAACCGCTTCGCTCTAAGGTTGGCGGACCATCAAAGGTCTGCGCCAGGTTTTGCGGGATGGGACCGCCTGGGGATGAGTTAGGATTATCTTTGGACCATCTTGCTTATAAAGATGGCCATAATGATTATATGATGCTGGTTTTGTGGTAATTCGTTGATAACTTGCAGATTTCTTGTGATTTTCTTGGTGGTTTCG
>ERZ1034973.467-NODE-467-length-28831-cov-13.829198_pt1 | contig 28831 bp, 27 predicted proteins | sample MGYA00520686_ERZ1034973 | MGnify/ENA primary metagenome ERZ1034973 (study PRJEB33766, sample SAMN09781775) | gut metagenome | biome: gut microbiome | host: Homo sapiens | place: Madagascar | study: EMG produced TPA metagenomics assembly of the PRJNA485056 data...
ATCTTCACAAATTGCAAATCTGCCTGCGCTTTTATTCTTTTTACAAAAAACTCGATATTCAACCTATTAAATAACCACTCATATCCGATGAAACGCATACGGAATATATCCTCCGCACGAATAAACTCCACGAGAAAATATTATACAGTTATCAATTTCTAACTTCAATAATTTTTCGTTGTTTTTGAAGATTTTTTATTTGGGTTCGGTTTTTTAGATTTTACATTCTGTAAAGAACATCAGAACTCATCAAAAATTTTTTCATTTTGATTTTCATTGGTTTCAGTATATAGACTAGATTTATAAAACTCGCAATTCGGGCTAATCAGGATTTTTTTCCGTGAATTATAGAGCAGCGAAAACGGAGCAAATTCTCTTCCTTACACACAACAAATCTGTTTTTTTTCAAAAAATCTCAAAATCGGTGCGTAAAACGCACTTTCTCACCCCCAGATTTGCTTGTAAAATATCGTCATATCAACACAATAGAAGTTTGCCCGCATTTTTTACAAAAATCCTAACAAACTTCTATTGTGCGAGGGATGAATCCCCTCGACCCCTTGTCTATTCCGTTACGAAAAGCGCGGGCAAATGAAAGCTTCCCCAAAAGGAAGTCTTTCACCGCTTTTTTTCTCCACTTCATAGCCACCAAAAGGCTCTGCCCTTTAGGTATCTTGCTAAAACCGAATATTCATTTACAAACTTTGATTTTTCAAGATTCTTTACAAGAAGATTCTGACCTTCATCATTTTTAATGTCACTGAACTGAGCCATCTGCAATAGGTAATCAAATACAATAGCAGACTGTTTATCTTTAAGACAGTTTTTGACTATCTTTACATTCTCATTTTTGTAATGAAAAGTTCTTTGATCTCCAACAAAGTCAATGTCCCATATTCCTTTTACATTATCATACGTGAGATTTTCAATTTCTGATGTCCTATCTCGCTTACCATATTTGTCAGTAAGAAAGATTATGGAATCTTCTTTGTTCATATTAATACTTAGACCAATCCCTAAGCGATTTTTTGTTTCATTTCTTCTATCTTTTGTTCTATTTCAGAAACAAATGAAGATACTAAGTTTCTATTGGTTACTTTCTCCTTATAATTGAAAGTTTCATCCTCAATTCCAGCTATAGATTCTTGTTTATCAAAATCAAGAAGTTTAACTGTAATATTATCAGTAGAAAATAAGCATTCTATCAAATATTCTTTATTTTTAATGGTTTCCTTCTTCTTTAATAGAACCTGTTTCGTTTGAGCAGGGCACCAGAAGAAGTTAATTTTTTTGCCATCTTTTAAGCTACAAAATCCTGAATTATCATTCCATTTTAATGCTAATTCAGTTGCAATTTCATTTCGATAACCATAAAGATAAATCCAGTCATACCAACTAGAAGCACGAGATACATAACCATGTCTAACTCTGATACGATGATTTTCTTGCATCCAGTTCTGTAAATCGCTACTCTGATACAAGGATTCATGCATTTTTTTTGCGAAGTCATTTCCCTCTACTGGTATCGCTGATTCTTTATTTACTTCTTTCTGAAGTTCTTTATAAATAACTTCTTCATTTGGTAATGAGAACCATTCTTTTATAGCTGTTCGGATTACTTCATCAGATTGAAGTTTCTTTTTTAAGAAGTGCTCTTTTTCGTCTATATCCGTAAAATTATTGTTATTTATTTCTTCAAAAGTTTTATATCTACTTATTAGAGCTCTTAACATTAGATGACCTTCTTTTCGATATTTTAATGCAATTCCTTTATCTTCAAAGAAGCAATAGGCCATTTCTGCATTATGTTTATAAGTATCGATTGTAGGTTCATCAGGAATAAAGAAACTAATATTTCCCTCAAAAAATGGATGAGATTCTGCATCAATAAAACACTGTTCCCATGCTTCATCAACTTTAATAAGTTTTGATTTCTGAACTTCTTCTGCTACTTGTTCCTTTGCATTCTTTGAAGTAACTGTAAAGTTATCATCAGCAAACCATGAATATATGTCATCAGAATGTACAGCTAATTCTTCAATCAGTGTCATAGTACCAATAGCAGATTTCCAGCTATCTATATAACTATTCCTTACAATATTCCATACAATTCGCATCCAGTTTTTAAACTTCACAGAGTTATATGTGTTTTTCTGAAGGTAAAGGATTATCGCTAAAAAAATTACCCTTTCATTAATACCCATCTTCGATTCGAAAATATTAAATTTCTTCTCAGAATTTTTATACCATGAAGGTTGAGATCCTTTCTGAATATCATCAAAATTTGTTGTAAAGGAATCCATCATTTTTTCCAGGTTTATAATGGAGTCTTTCGTTAAAAGTGATGAGAATAATTTAAAATCACTATAATGCCCTTCTGACAATAATCTATAAAAATTCTCTTCCTTATCGATTTCTTTATTTACAGTATCCGAAGAAAGAATATATAACGAATGAAAATATCTAAAAAATAATAGCATTAATAATGGATCTGCAACTTTTTTCCCATTTTCCTTTTTTGATATATTCCAAATACAATTTGTCCATTCATTATCAATTTTATTGATAAACGCCATATGATATGGAAGCTTACGCCCATCATATTCAACATCATCTAAAGAGATATTCTTGGGATCCTTTAGCCAGTGTTGCAAATCGGCTTTAAAGTTTTCAAAATCAGTCAGTTGTTTTCCTCTTGCATTCATTTTAACATACAAATCTTCTGTTAAATTAAAATGATTCAATGGGAGAATGTAAAAATTCAATAGTTCAAGGCGTTTGTATAATTCTTTCTTATTTAATTCAAGATATAACCTTTGTATTTCTTCAAGCATATTAAGCATAGCAATAATAGTTGGATCTTGTAGAAACGAGTCATGAAACCAAGAAAGATTTTTTATTTCAGAAGTTATGTTTTCTTCTGTTTTATCTTCGGGATTAATTACCTTTTTTTGATAATCTATGGAATTAAGTTTTAATTCACTAGCTAATTTTTCACAAAATCGGGTAGAAGAAGTTCTAGTCATATAAAAGAACTTAACCAACAAGTCACTAAGTTTATCTTTTTCGGTTTGGTCTAGTTCAATACCACCTAGATACCAATATAAAAGAAATAAAGTTGTTAATCTTTGTTGTCCGTCAAGAGGATAGAAAATATTTTTTTCACCATCTTTATCTATTGAACCATAAATAAAATCTAAATCCATCGTATCGGAATCAGAGCTTGCTAATTTATTGAAAATTTCATTTATGAATTTTTTCCCTGTAACATTCAACTCTTCTGCATTATTTTTCCCGGTATGGAATTTTCGGCCTTGAGCATAATCTCTTTGAATCATAGGGATAATTACTTTATCAATTTTTAGAGTTTTAACTTCTTCGTCCCCTTCTTGTATTAATTCAATTTTCTCAGTCAGAAATTGCTTGAAACTATATTTTTTAGCCATTTTTATTTACCTCTTTTCGAGAAAGATATTTTCCAAGTACTTTAATAATATCATTATGATATTCTTCCATGTCGTCCTGATTCCAGCTGACATTAGAACTGGCTCGTGTTACAAAATACTTTAAGAAAACATTTTTTGTACATATTGGAATGAAACGACCAGATGCATCTTTTTCTATTATTGAACGTCTTTTTGTAGGGAATATTGCATTACCGTATCCTCTATTTATATCCGCATTTAATAAAGTAAGATTTCCAATACTATTCTTAACATCATCAGGAGTATTTTCCGTTGGAATAAATTCTCCTGCAAGTTCAGAAATAATCATTTTTACAGCTTTATATTGAGAAGCTGTATCTTTATTATTCAGAAACTCATCAATGATAGTTTTATAATCACCTGTAGGTTCTTTTGAAATTTCTTTTAAGTCAGCTAATGCTGTTTGAACCCATAATTTTTGTTCATTATTGTCTTTTAATTCGTTTGTTGTATAAGAGTCGATATGTTCAATATCCCATTTTTCATCTTTAAACAAATCAAAAGGGAAACGAATATAAGAGTCCTTCTTTTGAACAATGAATTCGATATTGTAAAGAAGTAGTAGCTCTCTAAGGATATCTTTTTGTTTGTTATCATAAGAGAGTTCTATATGTTCTTTTTCATCAGCTATAGAAATGAAAACTTCTGCAAAAACAGATTTTATTTCTTCTTCTATACTTGTAAGAAACTCATCCTTAGATGCATCCTTATAGAGTTTATATATATCAATGATAGGTTTATTACAATAAATTAAAAATCCAATATAATGATACCAAATTGAATTTGAATACCATTCCATGAATGTATCGTAATATTCACGAACAACTTCCCACTCATTTTTAACAGTATCTTGTGTTGCATTTGTAAATTTCTCATTAAAAAGACGGAATGTTGCAAAAGAATCGGTTCCATATTTCTTATTAAATTCTTCTACACCTATTCTTTCTTTTTCTAAATCTCCCATAAGATTAAACAAAAAATCTATATGAGCAGGCATATCAATTAAATCTTTATTTAAGAATGCCCATATGCTTTTATCTTGTAATGAATATTCAATCTGATCCCATTCTTTAGAGATTTGAATTTGTTGAACCTCAGCAATTTCATTTTTTTCCCTTTTTTGAAGAAATAATGCTTTTATAAGTTCAGAGTTTGTTAATGGGATTTTTCCAATATTGACTCTTGTAAAAGTTTTAATTGGGTCTTGCTCTTCAGGTAATTCATACCAAATAACTTGTACATATCCTTCAGCAGCTTCATCTTTTTTTTGGTTTGTAAGACAATTTAGAATAATTCCACGTGTTTTCTTAGGAGCCTCACTTTTAGCAAACCAAGCATCTATATCCTTGTAGGCTTGTGTCACAAAACAGGCATTTGGTGTACTTTCATCATATTCTTCTGGATAATCTATATATCTTTGTTCTTCATCAGATTTTGTCTGATATGAAATTTTATAAAGACTCTTTTTAAAATCATCTTCAAGCGTAACATTTTCTTTATTTATTAAATATTTAAATATTATATAAATAGTGGTAAGGCGTTGCTGCCCATCAATAACTTCGTACCATTTGTTATTGTCAATATTACTGTTTAAATGATTTTCTTGTATGGTTTTTGAATCGCATGGTTTGAGAATAACAGGCTGCAGACAATAAAATGATTCAACATCCTTTTTAGATTTTGCGAAAGCATAAAGATCATCTAACAAATCTTCTATCTGTCTTTTTTCCCAACGATATCCACGTTGATAGCTTGGAATAAAATAGTTTTTATCAAGTAAATCAAAAATACTTTTTAAACGTAAATCATTCATAATTTCAACCTATTCCTTCTTACCCTCATACTTCGGTGAATCTTCTGCAGCTGCTCCCCAAATCTGCCCATCATCAAATCCATAGTCCACTTGTTTCTTTGCCTTCTCCAGTAGAGTATTCTTATCCCCAAACAGTACCTCAGAATAATTCTCTTTATTCGGTACATACCAGTAAGGGTCCTTATCATCAACAAACTTGTACTCAATACCAACAGCCTTAAAGTGCTTCTGTGCACAAACAATCTTGCGGCCTTCATTCGAGTGCCAGAGTTTTGTCAAATCCTCAGTTCCCTTAGTCTCACGTACAATCTCAATCTGAGTATCCTGTTCATCACGGCGAACAATAGCCCAGTCCGGGTTATAGTTTCCAATAATATGCGGTAGATTAATTTTATACTTTGGAGGGAACTTAAAGTACAGCATTACCGCACCATTATTTGCATCACAGGTATTCAGCGTTCCAACAAAGTTTCTTTCAACATCAGAATCAACCTGAATTTTGTCATAAATTGTACGGTCCAGATTTGCATCTACAAGCTCAGTTGTTGGATGTTCTTCTTCTGGTGGGAACAGAACATCTTTATCATCATTAATGCTTCCATCAGCTTTTATGTATTCAATATTTTTTGCAATATGATTTGCAACAACTTCACGTAAAACCGCAATAAATTGCGAAGTAAATCCTTCCGGATTTTTCATAAAGTCTTCAATCTTCTTTTGTTCCAGACTCTTGAAAATCTTAAGGATAGTCTTTCGAGTAATATTAACTTCCTTTGCAGCACGCGCAATAATATTGCACTTTGGAACATCAGGATATTCAAAATCAGAAATTTCATTTGTTGTCGAAGAATGTCCGCTTGTTGTTTCATGAGTAATCTTTTCACCAACTAAAAGCGGATTATCAATCTTAGAGAAAGTAATTGAACTTCGCTCCGGATTGTTTTTATCATACTTTACTTCAGTTATTTTCAAAGCAGCAAGTTCAGGACACTTTTCCAAAGTATTTCCTGTTACCTTACCAACAATGTCACCTTTTTTCAGAATAAACTGATTCAGCAAACCTTCAAACAATACATTCTGAGTATCATCACGTTTAGAAATAGTTACCTTTGCTTTTTCATCTTCGCTTACAGCATCCAGTTTAATATCGTAAATCGTAATTACAACACTACCCTTAGTGCAAACAAGCTTTGGACCTTCAAAGTCATAAGCGTTCAAAGCAACAACAGCTTCCTTTACAAGTTCATCAGTAACAATATTGATTTTGTATTCAGTACGTCTGTTTGCTTTTCTCCAGATATCCTCAAACTCGTCACTGTTAAACTTTGCAGTTCTATGAACAGGTTCTGTATGTCTCTTATTTGTAATCTGTGGAGGTATCATTACTCCGTCAGCAATATATTCTTCCTGCAGCTTACCAACAAATCGGCTGTAACTTTCATTTGCAACAACAGTAAGTCTGTTTTTACTTGCATCATGTATACGAACTCCTTCTTGATTTACAGGTAAACGCAAACCACGTCCAATTGTCTGTCGTCTGTTCGATTCAGAAGTAATCTCACGCAAAGCACAAATCTGGAATACATTCGGATTATCCCAACCTTCACGCAGTGCAGAGTGTGCAAAAATGAAACATACTTTTTCTTCAAAAGAAAGAAGCTTTTCTTTCTCACGCATAATTAAATTATATGCACGCTTTTCAGCTTCTTTTTCATCAGCAGATTTTGTTCCATCAATTGCAGTATCAATATCTTCAAACTCAGTCGATTTTGGTTTAGGCTTCTGTGCAAAATATCCTTCACGAACATCACAACCTCTGAGATTTTTCCATTCAGGAACTTTTCCTTTTAATTTTTCAAATTCTTCATCAAATATCCGTGCAATAATTGGATTATCCCCTTTGTAACTTGCAACACGATCAATAAAGAACAGTGAAAGAACCTTTACTCCGCTAGACCTTAGTTGAGCCATTCTTTTGATATGTTCCTGAATTGTAGCGTTAATCATCTGACGGAACACAACTTCTTTGCTCAATGAAGCACAACTTTCCTGGTCCTGGCAATAACGCATTCCATTATTCAGTTCAACATATTCGTTATTTTCTTTTGCACTGATTTTTTCAATAGCAAGATTTCTGTATTTATCATTTCCAGATTTCTTTGCAAAAGTAGTTTTACCGTCAGCCTTAAGTCCACTGAATACCTGTAAAGAAAGTTTACCGCCTTTCAAAACATTCAACTCAACATCGCAGCTCAAATCTTTTTTATTGATGCTCACGATTTTAAAATAGTCTTCTTTTGCAGTTGCGATTTGCTCTTCGTTATAACCAAGCACATCAATCTTCTTTACAAGATTTCTTTGGCATGCTTCATAACTACTTAATCTATAAAGTTCATTAGTCGGATTCTTTCCAGGTGTAGCAGAATAACCAACACTAAAGAACGGATGTAACGTTCTAAGTGCACGACGAGCAACATCTGTCTGATAGTTCTGAACTTCATCAAGAATTAAAATTGGTTTTGTTTCCTGAATAAAATGAATCGGCAGCTTACCACCTCTAATTTTTTCTGTTGCCTTATAAATAACGTTTGTAGCTTTATTAAAAGAATCTACTGTCATTAGTAAGATTTCAAGAGAAGTAGAAAGCGCAAAGTCCTTACAAACAGTTACATTACCATCATATTGTTTAATGCTGTTTGGAACAGTTCCAGCTGGAAACAAAGTTTCAAAGTGGTCCTTTGTTGCATTAAAAGTAGAAATCGCTCCTTCATAAATTGCAACAGATGGAACAACAACGATAAACTTCTTGAATCCATATTTCTGATTCAAAGCATAAATTGTACGGAGATAAACATAAGTCTTACCCGTACCTGTTTCCATATTTATTGTAAACTCTGGGTATCTCCAGAAATCAGAAGTATAAACATCACTAGAAAGAGTGTCCCCATCATTAAAATCTGAATCATTCCAGTCTGGTTTTGGAGCTAAAGGTCTTACAGAGTTTACACTATTTGCTTTTCGAATTTCATTTACACTATCTAACAATTCAGTTTCATTCAGTTCAAAAAGCTCATCTACGTTAGGAATAGCGTCTGTATCTTCTTTTGAGTTTAAGGCAAACTCACGCTCTTTATTTCCCAATTCTTCGCGGCTCAAACCTTCAAACAGATTTACAATCGAATCGACTGCTTTTAACTGATAATCCTGATTGGAAGCAAATTGTATTTTTACACTCATTCTTCAACTCCAATTAGATTGTTTCAATGCGACCTTTGTCAGCAAGACGGGCATAAGCAGAATCATCAATTGCAGCATCAAGACAGATAAATTTTTCATCATCGTTAAGTTTTAATATATCAATTGTTTCTTTTTCAATTGCAGTGTCCAGACATACATACAAAGTGATTTTCTTGCAGACTGCATCCTGTGAATCTGTGATTTTGTAAACTGTATTCTTTTTGAATGAATCAAGTTTTTCTTTTGTGCAGTCCAGAGCAAAGCCCTGCTTTAAGATGATTTCAGTAAGTACGTTTTCAGATTTCCAGCCCTCAACAAGAGGAACAAGGTTTCCTTCAAGTTCTTTAAAGAGAGAATTTTCAGCTTCTTTGTCCTGACCGGAAACTGGTATATATTTTTTGAAGTTAGATGTTGTCATGCGGTAAACCTTAAAGCCAACGTCTAAAGGATTATCTTCGCTAAACATATCTTTATTTACTTTTGCTTCTTCAAGGATTTTTGCACCAGCACGGCGGATGCGTTCCTTTCCGATTTCACAAATGTTTGAATAACCTGCTTTGGCAGCCTCGGAGTTTTCTTCGCATTTATGAGGAAGTTGCACCATAACAAATTTACGGTTGCTATTATCGTCCTTATTTAAATCCATTACAGCATGAGCTGTGGATGCACTTCCCGAAAAGAAATCAACAATTATTGAATCTTTTTCTAGATTGGCAAGTGTCATTAATCTTCGCATAAGACGGATAGGTTTCGGTCCGCTAAAGAATCCTCCATCAAGTATCTTTGCAACTTCTTGTGCCCCTTCCTGACTATGACCAACTTCTTTATAAAACAGAATTGAAGTAGGAGCCATTCCATCATATTTAAGTTCAGTCAAAAATCTTTTTATACATGGTACACTATTACCATCTGCCCCAAACCAAATCCTATTATCTTGGAGTCTCTCAGCGAATGCTTTCGCTGAGAGACTCCAGCAGCGCCCTGCTGGAGGCTCTACTACACGCCCTGAGGGCGTGGTTATTGGATAATCACATTCTGGTGTATAAGTCTTTACCGACATATCACTAGGTTTCCAAATACCACGCGGATCATTATCTGGATTTGAATATCTTGCATTTGCTTCTTCTGTTCTTGGGAGCCTTCCAATTACAAAATTTTCAATATGTTTTGCGTACATTAAAACATAATCATGGCTATTGGAAATAAATTTAGCATCATTTTTTGGAGAATATGCTCTTTCCCAAATTAAATCAGCTATAAAATTTTCTTCACCGAAAACATCATCACAAAGTAATTTCAGATTTGTTTGTTCGTTATCATCAATAGAAATAAAAATAACGCCATCTTCTGTTAAAAGCTCTCTTGCCAACTGTAAACGAGGATAAATCATATTAAGCCAGTTTGTATGAAAAGCTCCGTTACTCTTCATATTTGTTACAAGCTTTTTCCCACTTTCATCAGTCTGTCCTGTAATCTTCAAATATTCTTCAACAGGCATTTTAAAATCATCAGGATAAATAAAATCATTTCCAGTATTGTAAGGTGGATCTATGTAAATCATTTTTACACGTCCTTTGTAGCTCTGTTTCAAAATTCGCAGAACTTCAAGATTGTCACCTTCAATATAAATATTATGAGTTGTATCTTCATTTACACCGTCACCAAAAACAGGCTCCAAAGTTCCTTCAGCTTCCTTTCTTGCAAGCTGTTTTGCAGCCCTCTTTCCAGGCCAGTAAAGGCCATAGTAACCGGGAGTCCTGTCTTGCCCTTCCGGCAAATCACTTGTACCAGTTACATCCTTAAAAGCATCAAGATTTATTTTACCATCGCTGAAAATCTCAGGATAAAGTTGTTTCAAAGCTTCAAGTCTTTCATCAGTCTCTTTTGTACTTTCAATAAATGAATTACGGTTGCTCATAGTATGTTCTCCTAATTATCAATTAAAAAAGGTGTCATATATACAGACAAGAAGTGTATGCCATCTTTTGTTTCAATGTCTTTTTGTGAAATAATGTATGAATCTTTTACATGGTTTGAATACTTTTTGTTAAATTCTGTAATTGATTCATGTTTTCCTGTTGCGGAAGATTTCACTTCTATTGGACTTAGCTTTGAACCATCAGAAATCAAAAAATCAATTTCATAGTAATGCGTGCTTGCAGGTTTTTCCCATGTGTGATAGAAAAGCTCCCGTCCTGATGCCGCTATCATTTGCGCAACAAGATTTTCATACAAATAGCCAAGATTTGCAGGAAGTTTATCTGACAAAAGTTTTGCATATAGTTCATTTTCAACAGCAGGTCTGTCTATGAACATCAGGGTTATGAAAAGACCTGTGTCTGCAAGATACAATTTGTAGCTTTCTAAATCTTTTGTAAGCGAAAGGCTCACTTTTGGATCTGTTGAATTATATGAAGGCAGTACGGTTTTAGAATCAATCAAATCAAATATCAGCTTGTCTGTTTTGGAAGTTCTTCTTCTCCCAGTTGCACTTGCAAGACGGAAGCGTTTTATTCCTTTTGAAAGTTGCGCGGGTATTGCATGATAGATTGCAGACATTTCGCCAGACGGATCAAGCTTCTTAAAATCATCTTCATAAAGGGCAATTATCTGTCGTTTTATTTGGTCGATAACGGCAAAGTTAGAACCCGCAATATACGCTTCAACAGCCTGCGGCATTCCGCCAACCGCCATGTATATACGCAAATCCCGCATTAGTTTTCGGTTCACCTGTTGGCCTACGCTCTTTTTTGTCTGATATAATTTTTCCAAAATTGAATAATTATTTTTTGTCGCGTCACAGAACTCTTCATAATCCATTGGATAAACCGAAATCTTCATTTCCTCAGACGGAATTAAAATGTCTTTTACATTTTTCTTGATAGAAATCAAAGAACCTGTTTCGATGTAGTGGTAGCGTCCGTCTTTTACAAGATGCTTGATTGCCTGACGAGCTTTCGGAAAAAGCTGTATTTCATCAAATATTATGACCGATTCATGTTCGTAAAGGTCTGCTTTTTTTAAGGTCTGCAAGCGAAGAAAAAAAGAGTCAGGGTCGCTTATGTCGTCAAAACAGGCAAGAACTTCTTTTGTTTCATTTGAAAAATCAATCAAAATATATGACTTATATTCATTCTTTGCAAACTGTTCCGCTATTGTAGATTTTCCAACTCGGCGAGCACCTTCAAGGAGGACTGCGTATTTATCAGCGTAATTTTTTTTCCAATCCACAAGCTTTTCATAAGCTTTTCTCTTAAAAAACACCCTTTTACCTCAAAATAAATATGTAATTCTTCGAAAATATAATACACCAATTTGTGTAATTCTTCAATATTTTTACACTGCTATTCCTGTAAATCTTCCAAATTTCCGTTCACAAAGTCGTCCTGGTCTTCGGCACGTGCACACATGTATTTGTACATATTATTGCGGTTAGCTCCCTTGCTCACTTTCATATATTCTGCATAACTTTTACAGCTATAACGTGCATCGCAGTTTCTGCAAACATGCACTGCAAATGGCTTTTTCATTCCATCAGGAACATTCAGAAGTGTATTTACATCTGGTGCTGCAAAATCACTATTTTCAATATGTTCAACAACTTCACCAAAATTGTTAATCATATCTGCAACTTCATCTTCGCTGTAACCAATTGGAATAATTGGTTCCCAGTTCTTTACTTCTCGTTCTACCAGTTCCGGCTTTCCAAGCGCAATTGCTTTTTCAAGTTTGTTCGGTAATGGTGTCGAGATTATAGCAGTATTATCTAGTTGATTTCCCTGTAAGTTTTTCCAGATGAATGCATAAATAAAAAGTTGTTCTTTGTATGGAGTTAGGTTAGCCTTGATTCGTTCCTGGTCATGAGTCTTCAAATCATAAAGCCAAACTCCATCTTTTTCCTGAACAATATCAACAACACCTTCCATCGTGTAAGGAATCTTATATTTTGGAGTTTTCTGTTCTGGCAGGCTCAACTTCACTTCACTTCTGGTAATTCGTTCAATTAAAGCACGATTCTTTTTCCAATAATACAAAACCTGCTGAAAGGCCTTTTCTTTCATATAAGAATCAATCGAGTGTCCGGAACTATCTTTTAAGTATTCAAAGTTCTCTTCAAAAAAATCACGGAGTTTCAGTTCGATTTCATCTTCAGTCATATCAATTGCCATTATCTGATTCCTCCGTTTATAAAGTTCTGCAAATCTTCAATACTCTGGTGTACAAGACTACCAAAGAACATTGTCTGACTTCGAGAAGGGACAAATGCATATTTGTGGAATACCATGTAATTTCTAGGACAATTCTTATATGGCAGATAGTCGCCAGTATAAGTATATACATGAGCCATTCTATCGCTTTTATCATTGCTATCAGGAAGTTCATTTACATATAGCTGCGAACAATTTGCAAATTGCTTTTCATTAAACAAATGATCCAGTGCATGATAAGTGCTCTGTCCCTGTCCTTTGAACTGTGCCATTATCAAAACATTCTTTGCACGGCTCAAAGCAACATAGAACATTCGCATCGTATCGTATTCATCCATCTTATCTAATGGTTCGGCCATTTCAGGAAGGCGGTTTTGTTCTGTAAACATCTTTCTTACAAGAACATCAAGAGGTCTTGCCTGTCTATTGTTATGACGGCAGCTTGCTAAAACTACAACAGGAAACTCCAATCCTTTAGATTGATGTACTGTAAGGAATGGTACACATCCTTTTGGAAATGGATCATCAGCATCTTCATATTCAGTTTCACCTAATCTATAAAGTGTGTACAAATATGAATTGAATAAGCTTTTTCCTAGAGCATTTTCTTGAAAGTTCTTTCCAGAAATAATTGGATTATTCATTTCCATATATTTTGCAAGATATTTAGTTATTAATCCAAAATTGTAAAGTGCTGAATCTTCTTCTCCTTTTTCTGCCTTATCGTATTTTTCACCAAACCAGTTAAAAGTATTCAGCTGATAGAACAAGTCCAAAAGTGTCCAGTCCAAAGCTGTTACACGACTAAGCACATAACCAACAGACACCGGCTTTCCTTCGTTGTTCTTTTTAGTCAGAAAGTCATTCAGGTTCTTACCAAGTAAAACTCGTTTTACGTTATCATCAAGTTTTGGAACAACTGCCAAAACTCTTGTTGTCTGAGCATAAGCTTTATTGGTAAATGGAATCTGTTTTTCCTCACAGTAATTAGCCATAGCACGGAAATTTCGTTTTGCAAATTCTATTTCAGTCCATTTCTCAACGATGAACTCTTCAAGGTTTTTATCTTCGTTTACAACTTCATCAGCTCGAACTAAAGCAGCCTGCAGCCACTTCTGGAAGTTCTTCATTCCTTCGCCACGAGTTCCATCTAGATTTGCTTCAACCTTAAAAATCTTTGCTAATATTCCAAATACAACAAGAAATTCTTCTGTGTTTAGAATATTATTCGCACGTGGCGCATAGTATGGAATACCAGCATCTTCAAAAGCATTCTCAAATTCTTTTTCAGCTGCAGCACTCAAAGATGGAAACAACAAAGCACACTGGTTGTAATCAGAAATCTTTCCTTCTTCTTTAATTTTTCTAATTAGATCAACAATGTTTTTAGTAACATCTTCTTTTTTTCCTGATTCAAGAATTACAGAAGTGTTGTTGTCTTCGCTATGAGCTACAATATTCTTATCAGGAATGCGATAGAATTGACCAGGCTTATCAGGATTCTCCCAGTTTGTTCCTTCAATAAAACTTATGTAAGTATCAACAATTTGTTTTCGAGAACGATAGTTTATATTCAAGTCTATTCGAGTAGGTTTTACTCCAATCTCTTTTTCACAGATGTTTTCAAAATCAACAAGGTTTTCAACAGTCGCACCACGGAAGCGGTAAAGAGCCTGGTCATCATCACCAACCACACAAATATTCTTATTACCGCTTGCAAGCTGCATATAAATCTTTTTCTGAATTGTGTTTGTATCCTGGTATTCATCCACAATCACATGCTGAAATACAGTACCCGACAAAAGTTGTTGAGAAATATACTGAAAAGCTCTCTGCTGTAAACAAGAGAAATCCACTTTATCAGCATGTTCACCTTTCAAAAGCTCACGGTATTTTATAGTCATCTTGAAAAGTGCTTTTTCAGTTTCATCAGCATTCTCAAGTTTGATATCTTTATCAGCAAAATTTTCTTCACTCATCCGGTTAAAGAATGAAATACAGTTCTTAACAGTATTAGTCTTCGAACCTTTTTCACGAGACATTCCAAACCAAGTGTTAATCTGATAATAAGCTTCAACGGCTTTTGAAGGGTCAAATCCACCAGCTTCCAAAAGAGCATTCCAGTTATCTGATCTTGCAATAAAAAAATACTGGTCCAGTTCATCCATAATTACAGGTCTACGGCTACGAGCCATACCTTCCCTAAAACGTCTGTCGCTTAAAAGCTTTTGACAAAGAGAATGTAAAGTACCAACATACATTTCAGCAATATCATAAGGTTTGTGAGTATATTTAGAAGCAATAGAAAGAAGTCCCTGCAAACCTTCCTTCAACTGCAGAGCAGCCTTTTCCGTAAAGGTAGCAAGAAAAATCTCATTTGGTTGTACATTATGAAAAACAATAAGATTCAAAGTGCGCCAAAGCAATACTCGAGTCTTTCCAGAACCTGGTCCTGCCGTCAAAAACAGTGGCCCTTCAATATGAGTAATCGCTCTGTACTGAGCATCATTCGGCTTAAAATCTTTCTCCGCAAACAGCTTTTTAAGCAACTCTTCGTTTTCTATCATCTCTATATTTCCTAATATCAATTATTCTGTTTTTTCGAAGACTACAATTTGCTTATCCATATTTACACTTACAGTTTCATATCCTACAGAAAGCCAGCTAAGTGCAATTGAATGTGTTGTTGTATTTGCCCAGAAAGGTCTGTGATTTCTTGCAGAATCAGGTAATTCAAATTGTAATATATTCTCTATTTCAGAAAACGAAAGTGTTACAGATTTTTGATTGGAATTTGATAGATACTCACTTAGATAACGATATTTCTTACTTCCCTTGGAGGCTTCTGCTACTTGTAATGACATATTTCCTTTCTCCAGAGCTGAAACTCTTTCTTCTAAATCAGTGATTCTCTCAGCCATGCTGAGAATTAATTTTTCATATTCCATCATAAACCTCTGATTCTAGTATATCAAAGAAATTATGACTGTCAAGAAACATTTATGACATTTTATGACTTTTCCCGATTTAGCCATTCCAATGTTGGAACTCTTCTAGGCTCATTTATCAAAGCACGATTCATCACCTAGGTTGTATTCATCGAATCTCCCCTTAGTCCAATAATGCCTATCATCTACACACAATACAGTGTATGTAGTTTTCAGCATTTTACAACGCTCTCCATATTCACGAATAAACAAAGCCCACTTTTCAAACTTTTCACGTTTTTGATAACATAGAAGCTATTAAACCAAGAGCTTCAAGATTCCACTGATAATGAACATCTGGACCTAGTGCAATTTTCCAGTCGGGATCTGATCTGTCAAAATCATGCTCAAACTTTGTAATAGCAGAAACTAATTCATCTTTGAATCTTAATACCCCAAGATACGAAGCATTCTCAAACTTATCTACATAAGTAAATCATCATAGCTTTATTCCTCCTCGTTATTTTCTTCTCTAAAAAGTGGTAATTCAAAATACTCATGAAACTTATTCTAGAACTTCTTAAAGATTCTCTGAAACTGTAAAAGTTCCTCTTCCCAACCCATTTCTACTGCGTGCTGTCTTTTAAGTTCTTCTCTATAGCCTTCCATCGAATAGGTAAGAATATTTGAACCTTCGAACTTCATCCTTCCAAATCTAAAAGTCTCATTTGCTCCATCAAGAACATTGTAATTTGATATTTCCCGAGGGAGTTGCTTTAATTCCTCTTTTGTTTCTTTTATAAGCTTCTTTATTTCTTTCACGAGTTCCGGACTGTTCAAGAATATATATTCTTTATCATCACACATACGGTCTTCTGGTCCGAGTTTTGAATAACCATAAGCAAGACGAACTAATCTTCCATCATCTAAAAGCTTAAGATTATAGCTGTTTCCAAACCAGCACATGCAGTCATATTCAAAAACAACCTTTGGAAGTTTCTTACATGTATCAAGAAGCATGAATGGATCATCATATACAGCAAAATCCGTACTCTTTTCATCAGCAAAGATTACTTGAAGAAGCCCAACAATTCTCATTTCATTGTAATCACCTGTATATACATCAAATTCATCAATCATCTCACAAATATGAACCTTATCGAAATAAAATATGTTGAAATTTTTGCGATTTTTTCTTATTTCCCGCCGTTTTCGTCCATTACAATCATCTTTTTCAAACTAATGGCATTCTTCTCCCCACTCCCATTAGGATGATTATTAAAATACACCTGCACTTTCTTTCCTTCCCGTTTTGCCTGCTTTATTATAGGAACAAACTGAGCCAACTCCTCATCCGAATAGTCATAGCAGTAACGTGTACTGCCATTTGGAGATTCCCCCGCAGCATACCAAGCCCCTTCATTCCTACCATGCAAGCGGATATAAGCATTACTACCAATAAAAGGAGCCCCCATCACAGTCCCATCAGGAAGATTTTTAAGCTGTGGCATACGTCGCTTCGCGCCGTTTGCGTAATTGGAAATTATTGACATTTGTGCCAGATGGCACATAGGCATATCACAAAAAACAATACCTGTTTTTCTCATTTCCAATCCCTCAAAAACCGAATCCCGAATCCATTCTTTATGACGAAACTCTATCATTACCGGAAATCCTTCAAACTCTGCAATCAGTTTTGCAAGGTAAATCCGGTTATCGTTTGTATAATGAAAACTTTCCGGCAGCTGAAAAAGTACTGCAGATAGCCTTTCTTTTTCGTTCAGAGGCTTTAGTGCTTCCTTAAAATCTTTCGCCGCCACCTGCCAGTCAGTACCTATTTCATGTGTTAAAAGTCTGTTCGCCTTCACGCTAAAGTTCAGCCGGCCTTCAGACCGCTCATAAAAACTCAACAATCGTTCTGCTGTCGGCATGTTATAAAATGTATTATTCAGCTCCAGTGCATTGAATTGAGTTGCATAAAAAATGAGAAAATCCTTCCGTTTCAAATCCTCAGGATAAAAGACTCCCTTCCATTCAGGGTAATCATATCCGCTGGTACCGATTAAGAGGTCTGACACTTTAGTTGCTTTATTTTAAAATCTTAAAACTATCGACTTTTCCTTCTTTTTTGGTGTCTATAATTCCATTCTTCTTGAATTCTTCAAACAGTTTATTCTGGCTGTTTACTTTCTTTCCCTTATATGAAAAATCCTTTATAAGGTTACGGAGCTTTGTACCAAATAAGCCACCATCATACCATTTATCTTTATCAAAAGATTCAATAATTTTCTTAATCTTTGAGGCTTCTGTCTTATTAAAATCGAGATCTGTTAATATTTTCTCAATCTGAGTCGGCTCTTTTACAGAATTGTCCTGTTTTGTAAAATAATCATCTATAACAAGAATCTTATCAGAACTGCTGGTAAACAACTGTTTTTCCTTATCAGATGCACGAGTTACAAGCCAGACATTCTTTCCATATTTACGCAGTTTATCCATTATTACAGTAAAATCTGTATCAGATGTAATGAATATATATAAATCAATATCCGGAGATTTCTGATAAAGGCTTTCAAAAGCTTCAACTGTAAGAATCAAATCAGCCCTATTTTTACTGTTTCCCTCAGAAACCTGAGGTGCTTCGCGAATATCAAAATTCAGATTTTTAAGTTGTTCCCTAAAATTAGCAATTGATTTTGTATTTCCACATGCAAGTTTTATCGCAAATACTGGAGTTGAATCATCTTCAATATCCAGTGTTACTGCTTCTAATAACTTCTTAAGATTTAACTTTTTATCAACATTTTCCAAATCAAAATAAATTGCAATAGAAGTCCTCATTTTATTCTACCTCCAGGATGTTTATCTTCTTTTTCTTTAATAAAAAGGCATACACTCCACCTGATACAATACTGTCAAAAGCGTTTCCGATACCAAAAAGCAATGCAATGCCTATTAAAGTCGGTGTCCACACATCCGCCAGATACAAAATAAAGGCAACTCCATAATAGATAGTGTTTGTTACAACCGATTCAAAAAGCATGTAATTTGTTTTTCCCAGACCATAGAACTCACTGTCAAATACATTCTGTAAAGCATACAAAACATAAAACCCGAGAAGTACCATAACAAGACTGAACAACTTATCTACATCGGCAAATTGTAAAACGTTTGCCATGAATGACTTCCATCCCGGAATAGTAATAAACCAGATTAAACATACAATAGCTGTTACTGCAAAATAACCAAGGGTATTATTTTTTACAGCTTTTTCATCTGTACCAACTTCCTGTTTTATTAATTCTCCAAGCTGATTTACTGGAAGAAGCAGCCATCCCCAGATAAAATTATTTGCAACCCAGTAGGTTCCCTGTTCATTTACCATGTTTACCATTCTACTGATCATTATCATATAAGCCACATTTCGAACAAATGATTCTGCACCAGAAATACCACCAACTTTCAATAAGCCTTTTGTCCATTTGAATGATAATTTTTCCTTATTGAAAATCGAATATCCTTCTTTGCTCAGCAGAATCACTGATACAATGAAAAGAAGAAGATTCACAACTATGTTGCTATATCCTATTCCGTTTACGCCAAGATTTGCAGAAATACTAAGTGTTGAAACAAAGAATGTATCAAAAATTATGCATAAAGCGAGCTTTACTCCAGTAAGTATGTACACATATTTTGATTTTCCAAGAGTTACAAGACATACAAGCAGAAAGCTTGCAAGAAGAGAAAAGATATTAGCAATACTTTCAATTCTTATATAAATGGCCGATTCTCCAATAATATCCTTGCTTGTGGCCATTGCAACTAATAATGGATTCGTAAACAAGCATATAAAAATCGAACAAACAGCATAAATACAAAAAGAAATTATCAGCCCGGTTTTTATTCGGTTTGTATATTCTGTCTTATCAGAGACAACCTTTCCCATGAAGAAATATAATGGGAGAATGATTGCCTCGTTCATAATTTCATAAATCAGATTTACCCAGGAAAGCTGTCCTGCAATAGAAAAAGACCAATCCCCAGGAAGCTGTCCGATAAAGAAAACCCGTACAGTTGTATAAATTGTTGGAATTAATCCCATTACCAATAATGAAAGAAAAAGTTTCCAGTTAATATTCTTTAAGGATTTAATGATTTTAGACATAGTTTTTACTCCTTTTCAACGCTCTCTATTTATCTACACCAAGCCGTAATTTTTGAAATATACCAGTCTAAATAAACAGATATAAATTTCTTTGTATTTTTTATTGCTTTCTTTATTTCTACTTCTAATGGTTCCTTATTATCAAAATCAATTGAAATATATTCATCTAATTCTGGATGACCATAATATTCTGTAATTGTTATTTCAGGTTTATTACACCTCCAATCCATAAAACGATTAAAGTCTCTAGTTATATTAGGAATAAGACATTCCAGATTTTGAAATAACAATTCGGGAGTTATTTTCTAATACTGAAAGATTTTTGTAAGGTTTAAAATCTAAAGTAACAGGCATTCCTGGACACAATATTGAATATAGATAAATAACTAACAAGCAGTTATTATCCCTAACTTTTTTATTCTGTATACACATCAACAAGGTTATTATGTCTGTTTTATGTAAAGGCGTAGGCTTTGTATTTGTCATGGAATCATTTCCTAGAATATTATTACAAGTAGACTTTGATACTCCTAATATCTCTTTTAATTCTCTGATATCCCAATCACAAAGCTGTAAAATGTTTGATAAATTAGTTTGAATCTGTCTTGAAGGATTCAAGAAAACATATTCATTATCTGCAAAATGATCATCTTCATATTCAATTTCGTTAAATATATTCATGACTATATTTATATAAGTTAAAATATATTCTGTCAATTATATTTTAACTTATGTCTTATATTTTAATCATAAAAATAACAATCGTACTCTTACTCAGATTTAAATAAATATGCTGCATTTAGAAAAAAAAGATTTTCTACACTTCTTCCACCAGCTCAAACCGCCACTTCTGCTTTACATCAGGGTACTTCTCGTGATCTACCTCGCTCAAAAACATCCCCTTCTCCCGAATCCAGAGCGAATTGTCTCCGTAGAGCCTGCGGTAAACCACATATTCTTCCTTGGTTTCCGAATGAAATGCCAAATCCTCAACGATGTAATACTTGTTCTTAAAATGCTTATATATTCCGTGAATTTTTACTTCGCGTTCTTCCATTACTTTGCACTCCCAGCCCTTACCATCCCTCACGCAACAAAGCCAACTTGTCATTAGAGGGTTTGCTTCTCTGTCATTGTCGGGCTTGACCCGGCAATTCCCCTTTTTATATTTCTTTCTACATTTGAGTGAGTTTTACGGTGATATTTTTGCCGTTTAGTGTGATGTTTTTATTGTTTACAGTGACGTTTTCTCGTACTTCTTTATCTTTCCACCTCAAAAAACGTGTTTGCGTACAGCGGCATTTTTGGCATTGAATCTTTACCGTAAAATCTTCCAGCTGCCGTTCTTGTCCGCGCCGAGACGCTGAATGATTTTTTCCTGCTGAAGTTTTTTCATGTTGCGGTTTACGGTTTCCCGTGCGATGTTCAATTTTGATGCGATTTCATTTTGTGTTATATGTGGATTTTCTTTTATCAGGTTCAGTATATCTTTTTGTGTTTGCGTGAGTTTTACAGTGATATTTTTATTGTTTACAGAGATATTTTCGCTGTTTACAGTGACATTTCGTGTGACATTTTTGTCATTTACAGAGACTTTTTTAACGTTTCGAGTGTCATTTTCATTATTTGCTGTGACTTTTCCGTAGTTTGCAGTGACGTTTTTGTCGTTTTCTTTGATTTCCAGGAAATCTTTTGCCCTGATGTGGAGAAATCTGTTTTTCAGTTCGTTGTGTTCTCCGAGCAGGAGATTCCGGAAGAATTTTTCAAGGAATTCCGGATTTTCATGGATTCCTTTCTGAAGGTTGTTGTAGTTCGCACGGACAAGGGCATTCCTAAAATACCAGGAATTTTCTGCAAAAAGCTCGTTGTCCGCATTGAATCCGAGCGAGCGCAGATATTTTATCATGAAAACCGCGGTTGTCCTTGTGTTTCCTTCTCCGAAAGCGTGAATCTGCCAAAGACGGGATACAAAGAAAGTCATGTGCTTTACGGTTTCTTCCAGCGTGAGATTTTTATAGCTGAAATGCCTTTCCTGCTCAAAATCGTAGTCGAGCGCGGCTTTAAGCTCAAATGCGGCTCCATACATTACGGAATCACCGTCCAGAACCCATTCTTTTTTTGAGATGTCGTAGTCCCGGATTTTTCCCGCAAATTTGAATATTCCGGCAAAAAGTTTTCCATGAAGCGCAATCAGGTAAGACGGAGAAAAGTTGAACGATTTTTCACTTAAAATCTGCGCGATTCTTGAGGAAACTTTGTCGGCTTCTTCTGTGCGTTCGTCGTTTCCTGAACGGTCTGTTTTTAATTCATAATAGCTGTCAATTATGGATGTCGCTTCTGCAACCGAAATTTCGCCGTCGATGTTGCGTTTCGCAGTCTCAAAAAGATATTTTGACGGTGTTAAACCGTCCACCTGCTGCAGGCCGATTGCCGTAGTCCAGGCATAAGTCTTTTCCTTTTTTGCAGGCTCTGAGTTGCGGATATATTCTTCAAAATCAAGCTCGTAAGGCGATTTTTTCTTGGCCATATTTGGAAAGTCCTAATTTAGTTTGCAGATTAACAGAGTCTTTCTGCTTGCCTAATTATATTACACAACCACTTATCTTTCCACCGTAAAAAACGTGTTCGCATACAGCGGCATTTTTGGCATTGCGGTGTTCCAGAGCTTCTTGAATTCTTTTGCCGGGATTCTTCTATTGTAATGCGGTTCGTTGCAGTTTGAAAGCTCGGCGAGCGATTCTGCGACAAAGATGTTCTGTCCGTCGTAGCCGACAACCGGGATGTAATGCAGCCAGTTTTTGTCCGGTCGGATTTTTATCATCGCGATTACAGGATTTCCGGTGGCGACCTCATTTTTCAGCGAGTTCAGGTTTCCACGGCAGTATTTTACCTTGAATCCGTTTTTAGAAAGAAAATTGAAGATTCCTTTCGGGTAAACGTAGCCGCCGCGCATTTTGTTCGGCATTTTTTCGTAGGCTGAATTCCCGCCAGCGCGACATCAACAATCGTTGTTGTCAGAAAATATGAGATGAATGAAATTGCCGTGACAAGGAGAATCAGTTTCATGTCTTAAATGTAAGCGTACATTTTGATTGCAGAGAATTCAGCCTTGTGCTTGCTTTCCTCTTCCTCAAGGTCGTAAAGATTCTGAAGATTCAGCCAGAATTCCGCCGTTGTTCCAAAGAATTTTGAAAACCTGATTGCAGTGTCGGCTGTTATTGAACGCTTTCCGTGTATTATCTCGGAAATTCTTGTCTGAGGAATATCGATTTCCTTTGCAAGCCGATACGCCGTGATGTTCATCGGGTCAAGAAATTCTTCCTTTAAAATTTCGCCTGGATGAATGTTCGGCAGCTTGTCATCTGTGATAATCTTGTATTCCGACATCTTCGGCACCTCCATCTTCAAATCTAAAAACTATCCGCCACTGGTCATTTATTCTGATTGAGAAATATCCATCCAGATTTCCTGAAAGTTTTTCAAGCCTGTTTCCGGGCGGAATCCTCAGGTCGTCAACGGTTTTTGCGGCGTAAATCATTCTGAGTTTTCTTCGGGTGGCATTTTGAATTTCCGGCGGAAGTTTTCTGCTTCTTGTTCCGCTGAATATCAGCTCCGTTTCCTTGTCCGCAAAAGTCCGAATCATGAATATATACTAACGCTTGACAGAAGTATTTGTCAAGGAAAAATGTTTTTCACTTCCTCAGTTTCCCCGCAATCCGCAGTGCCGCCTCTATGTGCATTATCCAGTGGCGCGAGAACGGCATCTGAACAAGTCCGCGGAAATCCTTGCCGCACCAGTAGTCAATCAGCCAGGCGGCGCTTTCGTCCGTGCTGACGACGTTCAGAGATTCAAGTTCCTTTCTGCGTTCGGCGGAAACTTTTTTCTTCAGGTCGGAGTATGGAAGGTAGCAAAGGATTTTTTCAGTTTGGGTTTTGACTTCGTGGATGTAGTTTGTTCCGTTTATGTCGTAGTTTTTTAGGTCGATTGTAAAAAGATTTCGCATTCTGACTCCGTAAGATTGGCGATAATTGTTGAATCCTGTAACGGCGGTCAATTCCCGGACGGATTCAGTACGCTGCCACAGAAGACCTTCAGGAAAAGAAAACAATCCGCGTGGTAACCACAGTCGAATATCTTTTAAAATAGAAACAGACTGACCGGTCTGGAAAACCGGAATCCGCCTCGGAAGAACACACTGCGGCGGATTATTTTTTTTCAATCACCCCCTGAACAAAAAGCAGCCTTCCTCATGCGAAAAAATCACGCCGATTGCCTGCAAGAATGAGTAGACAATCGTGCTGCCCATGAATTTCATTCCGCGTTTTTTTAGTTCCGCGGAGATTGCGTCTGAAAGGCCGTTCGTTGACCTGCCTGTTTCGTGAATTATTTTTATGGCGGAAAGAGCGGCTTTCTCCGCAATGTTCTCTGCATTTTCCGTGCCGCCGCTTTCTGCACAGGCGGTTTTACTCAAATATTCGTCCAGAAACTTTCTTATAAAATTAAAGAAACTTCCGTACTCAAGGCAGACCGCCCTGAAAATTCTTGCGTTTGAAATGCTTGCCTTTATTTTCAAGCGGTTTCTAACGATTTTGGGATTCGCCAAAAGATCCGCGATTTTTTCTTCGCCGTAGCCGCACACTTTTTCAAGGTCGAACCCATCGTATGCAGAACGGAAATCGTTACGCTTGTTCAAGATACATTCCCAGGAAAGCCCGGCCTGAAAACTTTCGAGCGTCAGCATTTCAAAAAGGTATTTGTCGTCCGTGCTCTTTTCAGAAAATTTTCCCCATTCATTGTCGTGGTAGGCGACATATTCTGGATTTTTCAGATTGCACCAGTTGCAGCGCGGAAGATTCCTGTCAAAAACTCTTTCCGGCACGAAGTTTCCGGGCGTCATTTCCACCCTTCCCAGATTTTCACTTCAAGACCGCAGGTGGCGGCGTTTTTTCCGTTGCGGCAAACAGGAAGTTTCAGAAGAAGCTGGTTTTCAAAAAGTTTTTCTTCCTTGTCAGAATCATCAAGATACGCGAACGATGCATAATCCTTTGAGTTTTTGTCCGCCAAAAGCTCAACCGCTTCTGCCCTGGAGCCGGCCGCACGCGAAACCGATTCCACTACGCTTTCAAATTCGCCGCGGCTCATCTCTTTTTCCTTTAAATCCACAAACTGAAAAGGAATCCTCCGCTCCTTGAACCACATCTGCGCTTTTTTTGTGTCAAAATTTTTCGTTGTTCCAAAAATCTGAATCATGCGGTCATTATAGCAAAAATCCGGGATTTTGACTAAAAAAATCGACAGGCATCTCTAAACTTTATTAATATGAGCATAAATGGAAAAAACAAAAATCCTTACCGAACGCCTTATAATCCGCAATTACGAAGAATAATATCTGGCTATAAATGAAACAAGAGTTTTTTGAACCAAAGATTTAAGCCGGATTGCATTTGACTGTCTCAGCTTTATTTAAATTTCCTGCTGAATGATCCGGCCGTTTTCTTTTTCGGATTTATAAATATCATAAACATAAGCGGAACTTTCAAGATACAAGCCTGTTTCAACATTGTTCAGCTTTGAAAAAGTTTCTGATGTGTAAAGCCGTTGCATTGCCTCAAGAACCGGAACTTTGAAATCTTCCATTATAAAAGAAACGATGTCGTCCGTGATATATTCAATCAGTTGTTCCTGCCTAGACATTTTCAACTCCAGTTTTTAAAAGATAGGACAACGCTTTTTCAGTATGAAACGAATACTGGTCTGTCAATTTCTTGAATTCCATTTCATTTACCAAAGTTTCAACAGAAATAAGCCCGTCAGAAAACTGCCTGAAAAGCAGAGCCAAATCATCATTTGCAATCGGTCCGCAGACAATATCATAGCGGCTATCAAAATTATTATCGCCTTCAACTGTTTCAATTCTCTTGTAATTCCGGTTTGTGATTACAAACTTCGCCCATTCTTCAGATGGCTTTTCAAAAATCCTGACATTCAAGTTTCCTCCGAAAAGAACTTTTTCATTAAAAGAATAAATATTTACAAAAGGAGTCCTGCCGTACATTTTGGAGACACGCAAAGCCATGCGTTCAGCCTGCTCTTTTATACTCGTAAGATAAAATCCTTTTCCAAAGTCCTTGTTCGGTCTGCATTTTGAAAGCTCGATTTTCTGAATATCAACATTTGAACCGTGATAAAGCGTCATTGAATCTTGCCTCCGTTTTTCTGGCAAATCATTGTCATATCAGAAACCGCGTCATCAAAAGAAAGCGTATGCTCAACATCATAAAATTCCGTAAGAAAATCCAATGCCTTGTGCTCCAGCAGATACAAAAATGCCTGAGTTTTGGAAAGCGACTTAGCACGCGCAAATTCATTCACACATGCAACTGTATATCGGATTTGGTTTTGTTCTTGATTTGACATAAGCAGATTCCTACAGAAAAATTATAACACACTTTGTGGTATTGGAAAATAATGCGAATTATTTTGTCTGGTAAATTACAATATCGCCCTTGTTCTCATTTTCCATAATCATTCGGAAGTTTTTCCGTGTATTCGGGCAGTTTGTCAGCCGATGGACCAATGTCCGTTTTTCTTGTTTTTTCTTCTTATAAGGAATAATACCCTTGTCGATAAATAAATCATCATTTAAACGATACCGAACTTGAATTTTTGCCAATATCATTTCCATATTAACTTTTTTCGAGAGGTAATTTATGAGAATGGTGAAAAAGGCGGCTTATTTGGCATGGCTCTTGTTGGCGGGAGCTTTGTTCGGGATGATTATGGCGGGATGTCAGAATAATGATTCCAGTCCAGAAGATTCTAACATCGAAACAGATGATGAATTTTTTGGAGAATATGTGGATGATGAGCTTGGGATAGTCTATGTTCTAAATGGAAATGGAACATATTCTATAAAACAAGGCAATTATTTACTTGAAAGCGGAACTTTGGAACTTTCTGATGATGATAGCAGTCGTGCTATAAAGAGAGGAAGCAAAAAAGCAACGCATAAGCCATCAAAATCTGGTGGTGCAAAAGCTAGCACAAAGAAACCATCTGCTTCAAAGAGTTCGGTAACTAAGAGTTCTTCTGGAAATACAAACATTGGAAACACATCTTTTAGCAAAAAAGGAACTTCTACTTCATCTAGGATTTCAAATCAAGTAATTTATGTACAGAGTGAATGGTACGGCAACAATAGTGAGAAAAATGTAGTTCCTATTGTAAGATATTATGACAATGCAGATCCTTTCACAACAAAACAAATAGTTTCAGGGGCTCCAACAGGAAGAACAATACGCTATTCAGGAAGTACAAAATACAAATGGTACAAATTTACAATAAAAAAGTCTGAAAAAATTTCTGGTCATGTATATAGAAATGATAAATATTTTGCTTATATTTCCACAACCTCAGAACGTGTAATCTCAATCGATGCAAACGGAAATCTTTCTTATTCAAAACCTGCTGGTGTACGTTCCGTAAGCACAGAAGAATCTGAATACAATGGAAATGACTATTTGTGGTATGTTCAAGGAAACTTTACGGCAGATACTTCAAAACAATGGCAAGCACTTAACGGCTACAATAACATGAAAGAAATTGCAGAAGGTGTCTTCCAAGCAACTTTGTATCTTCCAAAAAATATTTACGGCTTTAAAATTATGACTGAAGATGGCGCCCATGATTATTCTATGGCTCTAGATTATCAAGGACTTGTTCCAAAGAATAAATGGTTCAAAGTTGTTGAAAGTTGGTCTCATGATTGGTATTCAAAAAATGCAGCAATTTCTACTGGTGGCGGCTTATATACTTTCACGCTTGACCTGTCCGATGAAACTCCTATGTTGTGTATTTCTACAGATGAGGAAGAAGACTCTTCAGAAGATGATGCTAATCTTTATGTAGTTGGAAATTTCGATGATATAAACTGGAAATTCACTGATGAAGGAGTGATGGAAAAAATAATCGGTACAATTAGCAAATTCAAAACAAAAAATCCAATCAAGGTTTCAAAAGAGGGACAATATGAATTTAAAATTGCCGATAAAGCTTGGGGTGGAATTTTTGATGAATATTGGTACAACGAATACGGTGAAGATTTAGTTGGCAATTGGGTTCAAATTGGCAGCACCTACAAAATAAAAGGATGGGGCTTCAATACTAATATAAAACAATATCTAGAAGTCGGAGAATACGATTTTTATCTTGATACTTACAATAGTAGAATAAAGATTGAAAAAGTAAATTAAGAAGAAGAGGAAAATCTTATTTGCAAGCAAGGAGTATTAATTATGAAAAAAATTATTTTAGGAATTCTGGTTTTGACAACCATTGGAATGGGTTTTGGTTTTGCAGAGACACAGCCAAAAGAAACTAAGAATTACAATGATGACTATTACAGAGGTTATAACAATGCAGCAAAAGATTATGAAGACAAAAAGTATAAGCCTGGTTCTTGCAACAGCTATGGCAATCGGGAGAATGCATACAACTGCATAAGAGGTTACCAAGACAGTTGGGAAAGAAGCAGTGAAGTTGCACCAAGAACTCCAAAAGAAAATTCCAACAATCAATAAAATTTCGCACTAAAACAAGGTTAAAATCCCTAGTCTTAAAAATTAAGTCTAGGGATTTTACAATTTTTATTATATGCTTGCTTATGTAAAATCAAAAAAATTAAAGAAAAAAATCTAGTCTGAACAAAATTATGAAAAATCTCGTTTATCTTTTATTGCTTCTTTCCGCTTTTCCTGTTTTTTCGCGAACCGCTGTTTCCGGGCAGCAGCAAGTAAAAAATATCTTCTATATAATAGATAAAAAATCAAACTTGCAAGTTGAAGACGGCTCTGATGGGCTGGGCAAAAACGCCATCAACGAAATTATAAAAAACGGAACTCAGATTAAAGATGAATTCAGATTTTCGCCGGGCTTTGTGAACGGAACGCTTTGGGTTTTGATTCAAAAAAAATCTGAGTTTACTGATGCAACAAAC
>ERZ1034973.476-NODE-476-length-28567-cov-11.435080_pt1 | contig 28567 bp, 47 predicted proteins | sample MGYA00520686_ERZ1034973 | MGnify/ENA primary metagenome ERZ1034973 (study PRJEB33766, sample SAMN09781775) | gut metagenome | biome: gut microbiome | host: Homo sapiens | place: Madagascar | study: EMG produced TPA metagenomics assembly of the PRJNA485056 data...
CGCCGTTGTTTAGACGACCTACGCCCTTAGCAGAGCCAGAAAAAGCAACGTTGAATCGTTGCGGAAATCGGGCTTTGCAGGCAACCCGGTCAGCTACCCGCATCCTCGTTAAAAATGGCCGTTGCACGCTCAACGGCTGCCAACTTATCCTCAAAAGGCTGGTGACGGCTGTAGTGCTGCGTGATGTCCTTGACAGCGTGCCCAAGGATCAGCTTTTGCAGCAGCACCGGCACCCCGGCGGCCTCCATGGCCGTGGCCAGCGTGTGGCGGCAGCTGTGGGCTGTCATGTGCGGCCTGCCTCCCCAGCGCTCCACTGACGGGCACCAGCGGTCATAGAAGTGCTCACGGCAGCCATCAGCCAGACCGTGGGTGGCCACCTGCATGGCCTCGGCCACCAGCGGCACAATGGCCGTGGCTATGGGGATCTCCCGGTTTTTGCCCGCCGCCGTCTTAATACCGCCCACAATGCGCTGCTGCCGCAAGTCGATGTTGGCAAGATCCAGCTGCATCAGCTCGCCCGGCCTCATGCCGGTATAACACAGAATCAGCGCATACCGGGCCAGATCGTCCCCGGCGCGGTACGCCCGCCACATCCCGTGTACCTCGTCCACGGTGTAAGCGTCTCTCTCGCTGTCTGGCACCGGCGGCAACTCGATCAGGGCCGTTTTGTCCTGCGCCATGTCCAGCGCCTCGCTGGTGACAGCCACCTCATACAGCTTGCCCAGCAGCGTCTTGATGTCCCTGTGGGCGTAATAGTCACCGGGTGCGGCATCCGTCAGCTCCTGCAGCACTTTAAATGGTATCTGGCCCACCACCTGCATCTGGATTCTCTCCAGCCTGCGCCACGCAGTGCCATAATGGCTGCGCTTGTCCTTGCTGAGGGCCTGCCACTTTTTTGTTTCCTGCAAAGCCATCCAGCAGTCAATCAGGCGCATGGATCTGGGAGCCACACCCGTGCGGGTGTAGTTATCCAGATACTCCTCAGCTGCCGCCCGTGTGGGGAACCCACCCTTTACACGCTCAAACACCAGCACGCCGCCACGATATATACGCGACTGTGCGCACCATGATTTTCCACGGCGGTACACGCTGCCCTTGCCATTGGCACGTTTGCGCGGCTTTGGAGCTGCCGTGTGCTGCTGCTTTTTCCCACAATATGGGCAAAACAGCGCATCTTCTGGGATATCCCGCCCGCAGGCGGTCCTCTGACATTTCATTTCTACCTCCTGAAAGCATAGCTTGCAAAGCCTGCCCGCAGGTGGTATCATAATCTTGTACGGTCTCAAACGTATGGATCATGATACCCCTTCGGGTAAACAGATCGGAAACTCTCCCGGCGTTGGCGCGCTGGGGGAGTTTTTTATTTTATTCTATTATGTTAACTCAGTAGCACTTTTTGCACGCAGTGAAGCCCTGAGCCTCCGCATCGGCGCGATCGACCTGTTTCGGGTTTTCCATATTGCTGCAGGTAGATTTGCTGTGGTACTTCTTGCCGCCATTGGTGGGGATCCACACCATCTGACCGGTTTTCTGGCTGGCAGTTGTGGCAGCGGACTTTTTCTGCGCATCCAGCGCCTTCTGCCCGGCGGCGTACAAATCTGGGACCTCGCTTGTCTTATCACCGATTTTGGCCGCACCGCTCTGGATACTGAGGATCGGCAGGCCATTGGCCTCCAGCGTGCCGGCATAAGAGCCGTACAGGGTCATCTGCTGGGCGGGTGCTGCAGCCTTGAACGCTTCAAAGCTTTCTTTAGCCACTGCCACATACCAGACGCCTTCTGCCGTGTCAAAGCCAAAGTAAGTTGTGGTTTTATCACTGGTGGCGGCGCTGTAGTTGGGCGTTCCGGTGATGGTGAGCAGCTGCCCGGCGGGCTGTGTGGTCGCCTGCGCATACGGAATCGCTGCATAAGCCTTTACATCGGTGGCCGCGAATGCCAGCGGTGTGCACAGCATACTCATGGCCAGAGCAAGACCTGCGGCCGCAATACGGATTTTTCTGCCTCTCATTGTTGGAAACCTCCTGTTATCTCTTTTTCTTGCTGGTTTTCGTCCACCGAAGGCCGGTGCCCGGGATAGACATTGTAACACGATCCTGCCCCTTTGCCGTTCGGGTGAAGCGCAGGCCCGGAATGCCCCAGCTGAACCCGATGCCGGACTTGCTGACATTCACCCGGCCATGTTTGCCAAGGCGCAGGCTTTTCCGAAAACTGAAACCCATAATTTTGCCTTTCTGCTTATATATCCCGGCAAAGGCCAACGGCCTTTCCTTCGATCACAACGGTGTTCATGTCCTCTTTGCTTAAAATGATAGATTCAAATGCCGGGTTCTCAGGACGCAGCTCAATAAAGTTTTCATGCAGATAGACATGTTTCAAGGTGGCTTCTTCTCCGATCCGCACAGCAGCGATTTCACCGTTCTCTACCTCGGGCTGGCTGCGGATGGCCACCAGATCGCCGTCATGGATACGCGGCTCCATGCTGCTGCCTTCACAGGTCAGCGTAAAGGTGGAGTGCCACTTTGAAGGCACACAGACCATGCGCTCCACGTTCTCCTCGGCGGTGATCGGCGTACCACAGGCGATCCGGCCCACCAGCGGAACAACGTCCATGTCTGGCATCGGCTGGAAGCCCGGCGGGATGGTGGACTGTCTCAACTCTGGCCGTTCCTCCCACCCCATCAAGTAGGCGGGAGTAGTTTCCAATGCATCAGCAAATGCAGCAATTTTCGATTGAGGAATGTCTGCTTTGCCATTTTCGATTTTACTAATAGACGATTTATCTTTATAGCCCATCTTGTGAGCCAGTTCTTCGACAGTCAAGCCAAGCTCCGTGCGGCGGCTTTTAATTCTGTCATATAGAGTCGCCATAAAATCACCAACTTTCGCTCTTATTTTATCACGCAGTGGAATAACATTCAAGTATTTTTTATTTTTTCTTAAAAAGGAGTTGACTTTGTTTCAACGTGATGTTATTATGTGCTTGTGGAATATAATTCCACCATGAAAGAGAGGTGAAAAACATGACCGATACTTGTGCACTGCGTTCTATTATTGCAGATCGGGGATTCAAATATAAAAACCTTGCTAAAATCATGGGTCTTTCCGCATATGCATTGCAGATGAAGATTGACAATGTAACCGAGTTCAAGGCCAGCGAAATCGATACACTTGCCAATACGCTTGGATTGGATATGCAGCAGCGTGATGCCATCTTTTTTTGCCGAAAAAGTGGAATTTAATTACACGTCAAAAGTTATTATAAGGAGACAAACAGTATGAAAAACTTTTTGGAAGATGTTGGTGAGTTTTGGGCCGACAACTGGGTGACTATCGTGTTATCAGCGGCCACAACCATTGTAATACGTCTACTGTTAAGTTTGTGATGATGCTGACCACGATGGGCAGCCAGAGCGACTGGAGCGACAGCTCCCGAAACCGGTCTTTTCGGTATTCCCGGTAGACCTGATAGAAGGGCGTTACACAGCAGGTGCCAAGCGGTTCATACTCACGGGTTTTGTCATTGAAAATGTAATCCCAATCCACCAACCCCATGTTTATCAGCGCGCGAATATCTTCAAATTCGCATTTTTCGTGTGGGTGGGCAGCAATTTCTTTCAAGAGTTTTTTCTCGCTGGCGCTTAACACTACATTTTCACAGTCCGTTTTTCTTTCCATTACAGCACATCCTTTCTGCCCTCATTTTACCGCAGAAAGATACATCGAACAAGGAGGCATTTCTTGATGGAACGCTATATGATCTATATCCCGGCAAAGGGCATCTGCCGTCTGATTCCGTGCAACGGCGCTGGCACCCTCACACTGAATGAGATGCAGGCGCTGGTGGATGGCCCGATTGAGGTGACTGAAAGCTGCCTTGAATCCACCTGGGCACGGGAGCCGGTGGACTGCATCCACCTGATCGTCAACGAGGAAGGGCTGCTGCGTCAGCTGCCGGATAACTCGCCCGCAACCGACCTGTATGCCTACGGTGACAGGTCCGTGATCGTCGGTGACGCTGTTCTGGTGGCCGCCCGCGGTGAGGACTTGATCGGCTTCAGCAAGCCGGTGTGCAAGACCATCTGCGACGAATGGGGACTCGAAATGGAGGACGACGCATGGAAAGACTGACGAGCCAGCGGTGCAGCGGCATCAAAAGCGGCTATTGGAGCACCGCCAAAAAGGACGAACTGATTCAGCGCCTCGGCCAGTACGAGGACACCGGTCTCACGCCGGAGGAGATCACGGCGCGGCTTTCTGCGCAGGAGACGATGGTCACCGTGCCGGTGATCGAGCCGGACAAGCTGGCCGCCTATCTGGAACGCGGCAAAGATGACCGTTTCCAGACATTCAGCCCGGATTAAGGAGGCTATCATGAAAGCTTTTATACGGCCGCAGGCTGCAGTGGAATACCTGCGGGATGTGGGCTTTTCCATTGGCAAGGACACCCTGCAGGCCGGGCTGCAGCAGCGGGTTTTCCCCTTTGGAGACTATATCAAGGCCCCTGTGCCCGGCGGGCAGGATGTGTATTTGATCTATCCGGCATTGCTGGCCAAGTGGGCAGCAGAGCGCAGCCCGGTGGCAAAGCCGGAGGACGCAGAAAGGATTGGAGGATAACATGAAACGCTACTTTAAGATTTCCGGCGTGGCTTTCCTGGCCGGCGTTGGTGCCGCCCGGGTGCTGGTATGGCTTAACACCGGCATTGCCCACCTGCTTATCATGCGGGGCGGCTGGGAAGTGGCTGAGGCCGTCAAGGCCGCGCCGTGGGTGCTGTTCGCGCTGGGCCTTGGCCTGCTGCTGAGTGTAAGCGGGCTGCTTGCCACCGGTGAGCACTACAAGCGCAGTGCGGAGAAGCAGCGCAGCGGTCTGACCGTGGCCGAGAGCCGGGACGATGCCCGGCGGGGTGCATGATATGGGCATGACGGCGATTGAATACGCGGAGAGCCTGAACCGGCAGTATAGACGGCGGGCCCAGCGCAACACGAACAGCGCAAACCTGCTGGACGCTTCGGCAGCCCCGGTAAAGGCCAGCTGCAAGGCACGGGCCGAGGTTTATGACCTTGTGGCTGAGGAACTTGACGGCCTCATAGCGCTGATGAAGGAAGAACGCGGCAATGACTGATTTTTACAACTATTGCAACTGGTACACCGTTTGGGATGCCAAGACCGGCGATCTGATTGCCTCCGGCACGTCCGCAATGGTGGCCCGGCGGCTGGGCTACAAAAGTGCTGCTGCGTTTACCACCCATTACGCTCACAGCCAAAAGCGGAAGCCTGCGAAACCGTATAAGTACATCATGCAGCGGGAACTGATCGAGCGCCGTGAGGCCGAACTGTCCCCGCCGCGCACCAGAGGAAAAGCGAGAAAGAAGGTGTGTGCCCTATGACTGGGCAAAAAGAAAGAGCCTGCCCGTGCGCCAACACGGACAAGCCCAACACAAAAACATTGCACCCTCAGTATACCATGAACTCCGGTTGTCTGCAATATGTGGGCGTGAACTACTATGCCGCGGACGACCACGGGCACAAATTTCCGTCCAGCGTGGCCCTGCGCATCGACAGGAGCCAGTACGGCGATCTGATCCACTGGCTGGATTTTCACCTGAAGGGCAAAGACCCGCCGCCTGCGCTGTACGCGCTGGAAATGCTGCTGCAGCATCTGGAATACCTGCGCGGCGGGCGGCACTACCTGTATAACTCCATCTACGAGATCACATGTTTGGAGGATGCTCTATGAAAACGCTTGCTGTTACTTATACCTATCATGAACACTTGTCGTCTTCGGATGCTTTGGAGGGCGTGGCGTGTTTTGAGGTCGAGGATGATGTGGCCGCCGATATGCTGGAGGTCGAAAAGCCGTTTGGATTCATTGCCGTTAAAAGCAGCCACCAGAGCCACATTGCGATGATCGTGTATTGGATCGCAGCGGCGCACAACCGCTATATCCTTCAGAGTGATCGGATCCTTGATGTCGCATTAGACTGACACCTCTTTCCCTCCAATGGTGGCAGGAGGTAAAACAAAAGCCACTGCCACCCCCCTTTGAGATGCAAAAACTGACCGGATCAGCCGTATCTGAGCCAGCCGCATGTTGAGCCTCTCTCATTGTGACAAGATGTGTGGGATTGGGGCCACACGGGACTCCGGCGGGCCTTGATAGGCCGGTAATGTGCAGAGAGCAGCACTAGTAACAAAAATCCGCAACAACCTAGCGCGTCAGAAGGTGGGTGCCTTTGTAACCGTAAGATTCGCACCCGGTAATAAATAGTTGAAAAATCGTGTCGGTGACTGCTGGAACCAGACAGCCCACCAATGGCGGCAGGTGGTTAAACAAAAGCCGCTGCCAGTGTACAAAACACAGAAAGAAGTGATATCGAATGGCAACGACCAAATCAACAACGCCCCGCCGCAAGGCCCCGCAGAACGCGCAGGAACGCCCGGCGGCACAGTTTCCCCTGGAATGCCCGAAGCCGCGCCAGATGCACCCCTCTGAAGCTGTGGTGATCGTGCGGGAAATCTCAAAAGACGCCGTGAAGCTTTTCGTGATGCCCAAGCCGGACGCCGTGCGCAGCGTGCTGAATGAAACTTTCGGTTCGCTGGGTTGGGCACAGCGCCGCTATTCTGCGGATGGGCGTCTCTGGTGCGCCGTGGGTGTGTTCAACCCGTACATGAAAGATTACTGCTTCCGGGACGCCGGAGCACTGGAAGGCAAGCATCCGGGCAGTCATGAGCGTTGGAAAGAAGAAACCAGCTTCGTGGCAGCGGCAGAGCTTTGGGGCGCGGGCAGCGACGTGATGGCGCTGCCTGCTATTGTGCTGCGTGCGGATCAGGTGGCCATTGTTGGCCTGCAGAAACAGGGCCGCAAGCCCGACGATCCGCCGCAGGTGGTGGGCTACAAACTCGCGTCCCCGCTGACCGTGGACAAGTTCCTGCGGGACCCGGACACCGGCGATATCATCAGCGTGCAGTTTGTCGATAAGGACGGCCGGAAAGTCACATGGGAAAAGTGATCGGCCGACTGCCGGTGGTGTATGACCCCGCCACCCGGCGGGTCACCGTGGAAAACGCCGCGGAATTTGTGGAAACTCAGCTCTTCCAGCGGCTGGATGAACTGGCCAAGGACAAGCCCCTGCGCCTGACCCTGACCGTGGAGCCAGAGCACCACAAGCGCAGCACGGCCCAGAACAGCCTCATGTGGGCACTGCTCACCATCATGGCAGACCATTACAACAGCGGGCGCACCGGCGGCGTGACCCCGGAGGAGTGCTATCTGGAGATGCTGGAGAAGTACGGTGCCAAGGTAGATTATCTGGAAGTCCCGGCGGGTGCTCTGGACATCCTCCGCGGCTGTTACCGCATCGTCCATGTGGTGGAGATCCTGGACAACAACCGCTGCACGGTCAAGTGCACACAGGGTAGCTCCACCTTTACCCCCGGCGAAATGAAAGCACTGATCGACGGGATCTTTGACCGCCTTGCTGAGATGGGTGTCAATGATCCTATGGTAACTGCCTACTGGCAGGAATGGAAGGAGTTTTGACTTATGAAGAAGATGACCCGCAAGCGCTTTTGCAAGCTGCTGATGGCTCACGGAACCGACCGGAACACCGCACGGGGCTTGGCGCAGTGTATCAATGTCACCCGGCGGTATGGCTTCATTGATGGGTTCACCATTAAACTTGTCAACGGCCAGAAGTATCAGGTCGATAATGTGCACTCTTACCGCGAGGCTTATGAGAGCACGCAAAAGGATGGGGTGCCGCTTGTCTAAAAGCATCATTCAGGCAGAAAAGGAGTGCTACATCTGCCGCCGCTGGTATGCGGTAAAGACCACGCATGGGCTGGAGGAGCATCACGTCCTCAACGGACCGCTGCGCAGCTTCTCTGAACGGCACGGTCTCAAGGTCTGGCTGTGCCACCAGCACCACAATGAGCCGGGCATGAGCCCGCACTATAACGCCACCTGCGCCCAGACCCTGAAAGCCGTTGCGCAGGCAAAATATGAGGAGAAGAACGGCCCCGGCGCACACGCTGCATGGATGGCCGCCGTTGGAAAGGACTATATCAATGCTTAATGTTATCGCAATTATGGGCCGCCTTGTGGCGGATCCTGAACTCCGCACCACCCCGGCGGGGGTGAATGTCTGCCGCTTCCGCATTGCCTGTGACCGCAATTTCGCAAAGCCCGGCGAGCAGCGTCAGGCCGATTTTGTGGATATCGTGGCATGGCGGCAGCAGGCGGATTTTGTGTGCCGCTACTTCCAGAAGGGCAGTCTGGTCGCCATCAATGGCCGTCTCCAGACCAACAACTATCAGGACAAGAACGGCAACAACCGTACATCCGTTGCCGTGGTGGCGGACAACATCAACTTTGCGGGCTCCAAGGGCACCAGCAAGCCGGTGGACGAGGGCGGCGAGGCTGCCCCGCGCTCTGATGCCTGGCCGAAAGCAGACCCGCCCGCCAACTATGGCGGCGTGGACGATTTCGCAGTGATTGATGACAGTGACGATCTCCCCTTTTAATTCAGGAGGACAAGCAGGATGAGAAAAGACGGATATGTTGTGGTGCAGCCGTGGATGATTCAGGACTACGGCCTCAAGGGCAACAAGCTCCTGATCTATGCCCTGATCTATGGCTTTTCACAGGACGAGCAGTCATGCTTTTATGGTTCAACTCGCTACATTATGGACTATTTCACATTGAGCGAGCGTGCCGTGGTGAAGTTGCTGGACGAACTGGTGGACGAGGGCCTGCTTTGCAAGTGGTCTGAGCCGGTAAACGGCAGGGTTACAAACCGTTATTCTGCCCTGCGCCCGGCGGCTTATGATACTGCGGACGATGGGTGCAAAAAGTGCAACCATGAAAAAAATGCACCCATGCAAAAAGTGCAGTCTGACCCCTGCAAAAAGTGCAGTTCTACCCCTGCAAAAAGTGCAGGCAAGAAAGAAAATAATAATAAAAGCGAGAATAAAGGGCCGTCCGCAACTCGTTTTTCACCACCTACGGTGGAGCAGGTCAGAGCGTATTTCCGGGAGCGTGGTGTCCCGCCCGCTGATGCCCAGACTGAGGCTGACAAGTTCGTTGACCGGTACGAGGCTAACGGGTGGATCGTGGGCAAAACCAAGATGAAGGACTGGAAAGCGGCAGCGCGTAACTGGCTGAGGAACCGGAAAGAGTGGGGCCAGCCCGCTGCACAGCCTGCAACCCCGTATGGCGGGCGTACATGGGAGGATCTGTGATGGACGTGCAAAGCGTATTGATCGGCGCGCTGCTGATGGACGATCAGCTGGCACCGTATTCCCTGCCGGAGTTGAGCATTGAGCATTTCCGGCCTGAACTGCAGCCCACCTTTGCAGCCGTGCAAGGGTTCTGGATCACAAAGGGCCTGCTGGATATCATGCAGATCGCGGCAAAATACCCAGACCAAAAGCAAAACCTGCTGTCCTGCGTGGCCTCCTGTGAGAGTGAGTGCATCCGGCTGACCCGTGACCGCGTGGAAGAGTGGACGCGGATCATCATGGAGGATGCCGCAAAGGCCCGTTTCCAGAGCCTTGCCTTTAGGGCTGTGGATGCTGCAACCGCCTTTGATGATCTGCCGGATCTTTACCAGCAGATGGGGCAGGCGCTGGATATCCACACCGAAAAGAACGATTTTCAGAGCGTGGGCGATCTGCTGGATGATTATATCAGGCATTTGGACGAGAAACCCAAGTACATCCGCACCGGCCTGTCCAAGCTGGACGAAAACCTGCACCTCGTGCCCGGCAACTATTTCGTGATCGGCGGCAGACCAAGCGCAGGCAAAACTGCTCTGAGCCTCCAGCTTGCTGCTGGCATGGCCAAGCAGGGCAAGCGTGTGTGTTATTTCTCGCTGGAAACAGACCCGGCCACATTGCAGGCCCGTCTGATTGCCAACCAGCTGTATGCTCCTCTCTCGGCGGTCAAAAATAAAACGCTGTCCATGAACGAACTTGACCGGCTGGCCGATATGAAGCGCTGGCCGCTGTTCATCCGTTCCGCAGCTGGCAAGGGTGTGGCGTGGATCAAGGCGCAGTCCCTCCGAATGAAAGCAGATATCATTTTCGTGGACTATTTGCAGCTGATCCATGAGCGTGGCAGCAGTGACCGGTACAATGCAATCACAGAGATCTCCATTGCACTGCATGAACTGGCCCAGACAACCGGCATCCTCGTTGTGGCGCTGGCCCAGCTGAACCGCAACGCTGCACGGGCAGAGCCGTCCAACGCGGATCTGCGTGAATCCGGCCAGATCGAGCAGGACGCGGATGCCATTTTGCTGCTGTCAGCTGACGGTGACACCTATTTCAGCCGCCTGACCAAAAACAAAGAGGGCCGTGTGGGCAATGCCGGGCTGGAATTTGACAAGATGACGCAGCACTTTACTTGTGTGACCGCAAATTAACAAGAGGAGCCGCCCGGCTCCATTGCTTGCATGGCACACCTGCTGCAGGTTGGTGTCACAAAGGTGGTTGGAAACCCGTACCAGACACGCGGGGTGCCTAAATTCTGCCCGTTCTGCGGCAGGCCGCTGAAAGTCATTGGCACCGAGCGCTTTTGCAACAACGTCCAGTGCGAAAACAGATATGTTTCTATGGGGTGAGCGTGTCATGGACGGAAACATAAGTGTTTGCTACAACATGGACTGCATGGAGGGCATGGCGAAAATCCCGGACGGGTATTTTGACCTCGCTGTTGTAGATCCTCCATACTTTTCCGGCCCAGAGCGCCGCGGGTATTATGGCTGCAAGTCAAGCAAAATCGGCGTGCATCGTGTTGACTACCCTGTAACAGAATCGTGGGCAGTGCCGGGCAAGACTTATTTTGACGAACTGCGCCGGGTAGCTGCGCACTATATCGTCTGGGGCTGCAATTATTTTGACTATGAGTTTGCACCTGGTAGGATCGTGTGGGATAAATGCAACCAGAGCACAAGTTTCTCGGATTGCGAACTTGCTGCAACAGATCTGTTTGACAGTGTGCGACTGTTCCGGTTCATGTGGAACGGTATGCTGCAGGGAAAGAGCATTTCGGAAGGACACATCATGCAGGGCAACAAGGCCCTGAATGAGAAGAGAATCCACCCGACACAAAAGCCCGTTGCCCTGTATGACTGGATTTTCCAGCGGTACGCCAAACAGGGACAGAAAGTGCTTGACACACACCTCGGCAGCGGTAGCAGCAGGATTGCAGCCTACAATGCCGGGCTGTCCTTTGTAGGGTTTGAGATCTGCAAAGAGTATTTCGACCGGCAAGAGGAACGCTTTAGCGCGTACACCTCGCAACTGGATATGTTTCACCTGATGGACAACCCTGTGGGGGATGTGCCCCGCATTGAACTTTTTGCCCGGCAGCGTGCGCCCGGCTGGGACGCATGGGGAGATCAGACCCCGGAGGATGGCGACCCGAATATTTAACAACAGGATCACGAAAGGGGAAAACGTCCGATGACCTATGAAGAAAAAAAGGAGTGGCTGCGGCGGTATCGCAAGGCTGCCCGGTTGGAGAGAATGAAGTTGGACGAGGTGGAGCAGTACCGCGCTGCTGCCGAACACGTCACACAGGTATTGTCTGGGATGCCCGGCGGGGCCGGTGACGGTCAGGCACTGCCCAGAGCGGTGGAGCGTATCATGGATGCCATGCAGGAGGCAAACATTCAGGTTATGGAGTGTCAGCAGATCCGCAAGGAAGTTATGGACACCATGGCCCAAACCGTGGATATGCAGGATTATGGTATTCTGTATATGCGGTACATCGGCGGCATGAAGTGGGAGCAGATCGCCGTCAAAATCGGGATGGACGTGAGCCGAGTATACCGGCGGCACAAGGCCGCTGTGAAAGCGCTGGACATTCCAGAAAGCCAGTGAGCGCACTGTTTCGCACTGTTTTTGATGCAAGACGCACTGTTTCGCACTGTTTTGGGGACAATGCGCACTGTTTCGCACTGTTTCCGCTATGGTATCATTACGCTGCAAGAGCCGCAAGGAATTGGAGAGCATCCAACACCCTGCGGCTTTTGTATTGCCCGGCTGCGACAGGGGAACACACGTCACTATCCAAAGCCTGAATGTACCAGCTGGGCAATTCTTATCTTGTTATCCGTGGCACTGTTGGGGCCTGCACCCCGGCGGGGCTGCTGGATATATGCGGGCTGCATCATCTCCCCAAGTGCGTGGCAGCATTGCCAAGCGGGGTCCCTTCCATCCTACCCAGTAAGCTGCTGTTGTGGGCAGCTGAGCACCGTCAATGGAGGCCAGACCGTGAAAGATTTTGCACAAGGATTTTACAAAAGCAAAGCGTGGCAGCGCTGCCGTCAGTCTTACGCTGCCAGCGTGGGCGGGCTGTGCGAGGAGTGCCTGAGGGAGAACAAGATCACCGCAGGCGAGATCGTACACCACAAAATCCACCTGACCCCGGACAACATCAATGATCCCGCTGTGTCCCTGAACTGGGATAATCTGGAGCTGGTGTGCCGGAGCTGCCATTTGAAATTACATGGTAATAAAAAGAGGTATTCCGTGGACGCCTTCGGGCGGGTGGTACCTCGCTGACCTCCCCCCTATCAAAAATTTTTTGATAGTCCCAGAAGACCGAGGGGCAAGGTTCATTTTTCCGCTCTCGGGTGCGCAGGAATTTTTTTTGGAAAGGAGTTGTGAAAAGATGGCGCAAAAAAGCACGACTCGTGCGAAGTTGCTCAAAATGGCCAAGAGTTATGGTGTGGACAAAAACGCCCTCTTTTTGCAGGCTGTCGAGCAGTACGACGTACAGGCTCGCGTGATCCAGAATATCCGCGCTGCCCTGGATGAGGAGGACGGAAAGCTCGTCACCTCGAAGGAGTATGTCAAGGGCCGCGAGAATATCTATGCAAACCCGCTGGTCAAGGAGCTCCCCAAGCACGCAGACGCTGCCAACCGCACGCTGCAGACCATGCTTACCATTATCAAGGAGCTGGGCAAACCGCCTGCGCCTAAGGACCGCCTGACGGAGATGCAGGAAGATGGATAACTACATCTTTGCCTACTACCAGGCTATCGAAAATGGCAGCATCGTGGTAGGCAAATGGATCAAAATGTTTTACCGATATCTGATTGAGGGACTGCAAAAGCAGTCCTTTTTCTTTGACCAGAAGCGGGCCAACAAAGCGATCCGCTACATTGAAACCTTCTGCCATCACAGCGAGGGCCGCTCGGATACCATCAAGCTGGAACTGTGGCAAAAAGCTTTTGTGTCCGTGGTGTTTGGCATCATGGACGGCATGGGAAACCGGCAGTTTCGTGAGGTCATTCTGATTGTGGCCCGCAAAAACGGCAAAACGCTTTTTGCCTCAGCCATCATCAGCTATTGCACTTTTCTTGATGGCGAGTATGGCGCAAAGACATACTGCGTGGCTCCTAAGCTGGATCAGGCAGATCTGGTGTATGAGGCTTTTTATCAGTCCACCATGGCAGAGCCTGAGCTGGCCCGCCGCCTTAAAAGGCGCAAGTCTGACCTGTATGTGGAAAGCACCAACAGCAGCGTCAAGAAAATCGCATTCAATGCCAAAAAATCCGATGGCTTCAACCCGTCCCTGACCGTATGCGATGAGATCGCGTCCTGGCCGGGAGATCAAGGGCTGAAGCAGTACGAGGTCATGAAGTCCGCCCTCGGTGCTCGGCGGCAGCCGCTGATCCTGAGCATCAGCACGGCGGGCTACATCAACGAGGGTATCTATGATGAGCTTATAAAACGAGCCACCCGCTTTTTGCTGGGGGATTCCCGCGAGCAGCGGCTGGCACCGTTTTTGTATATGATTGACGATATCGACAAATGGAATGATATCAACGAACTGCGGAAGTCAAACCCCAACCTGGGCGTATCTGTGTCGGTGGACTATTTGCTGGAGGAAATTGCAATTGCCGAGGGCAGCCTGAGCAAACGGGCTGAGTTTATCGTCAAATACTGTAACCTCAAGCAGAGCAGCAGCCAGGCGTGGCTGCCGACCGAGGCCGTGGCTCGCTGCTGCGGTCCGGCGCTGCAGCTGGAAGATTTCCGGTCAAGCTACTGCGTGGGCGGCATCGACCTGAGCCGCACCACCGACCTGACGGCCTGCGTGGTCATCATCGAACGGAAAGGCCGACTGTATGTCTTTGCGCATTTCTTCCTCCCTGCGGAAAAGCTGGAAGAAGCCACCGCGCGGGATGGCCTGCCCTATGCCATCTATATACAACGCGGCTTGTTGACGCTGAGCGGTGAGAACTTCGTAGATTACCACGATTGTTTCCGCTGGTTCTGTGATCTGGTGGAGCAATACGAAATTCTACCGCTGAAAGTCGGCTATGACCGATACACGGCGCAGTATCTGGTGCAGGATATGGCCGCCTATGGTTTCCAGATGGACGATGTGTTCCAGGGCTTCAACCTGACGCCGGTCATCCGCGAGACGGAAGGCCTGGTGAAGGACGGCGTTTTTGATTTCGGGGACAACGACCTGCTCAAGGCGCACATGCTCAACACAGGCATGAAGGTCGAGGTGGACAGCGGACGAATGCGCCCGGTCAAGATCAGCGTGACCGATCACATCGACGGATGCGCCGCCCTTCTGGACGCTATGACCGTCCGGCAGAAGTGGGCCGCGGAGATCGGCCAGCAGCTGAAAAACGAGGAGTAACACATGGGACTTTTTGAAAAAATTTTCGGGAAGCACCTGAGACCCAGCGGCAGAGCCGAAGGATTCTTTAAGATGCTGAACGGATATACCCCGACATTCCAGTCGTGGGATGGCCGCCTGTATGAATCCGAGCTTGTCCGGGCGGTGATCCATGCAAAGGCGGTGCACGTCAGTAAGCTGTCCATTAGCGTGAACGGCTCTGGCAATCCTGTTTTGCAGACACGTCTCCAGTATGGGCCGAATGCGTGGCAGACGTGGGGGCAGTTCCTTTACCGCCTGTCCACCATTCTGGACATGCAGAACACCGCTTTTATCGTTCCGGTTCTGGACGAATTTGCCCGGGTCACTGGTTTCTTTCCGATTTTGCCGAGCCGCTGCACGATTGAACAGTACAACGGCGAAGCATGGCTGCGGTACCAGTTCAGCGATGGCGGCACGGCGGCCATTGAATACAGCAAATGCGGCATCATGACCAAGCACCAGTATGAAGATGATTTTATTGGTTCTCATAATACCGCGCTGCTGCACACGATGGAGCTAATCAATGTCCAGAATCAGGGCATTGCAGAGGCAGTCAAGTCCAGTGCGACCTACCGCTTTATGGCAAAAGTCACAAATTTCACCAAACCGGAAGATCTGGCAAAGGAGCGCAAACGCTTCAATCAGGAAAATCTCCAGCGTGAGGGCGGCGGCCTGCTGCTGTTCCCGAGCAATTACGCAGAGATCCAGCAAATCAAAAGCGCACCGTTCGTCGTGGACGCTGATCAGATGCAGCTCATCCGCACGAATGTTTTCGATTATTTCGGCGTCAACGAGGACATTTTGCAGAACAAAGCCTATGGCGACGCATGGTCTGCGTTTTATGAGGGCGCGATTGAACCCTTTGCAATCCAGCTGACCGATGTGCTCACCAAGATGGCTTTTTCAACGAATGAACGGGCGCACGGCAGCTATATCATGGCGACCGCCAACCGGCTGCAGTACATGTCCAACACCGACAAGCTCAATGTTTCGGCGCAGATGGCCGACCGCGGTCTGATGTGCCTTGATGAGATCCGCGAGATTTGGAACCTGCCGCCCATCCCGGACGGAAAAGGCAAGATGTTCATCTGCCGCGGCGAATACAAACAGGCGAATATGGAGGAAAATGCAGAATGATCAGCAAAGACCGTGAATACCGCAGCTTTGTGGAACTCCGCGCAGCGGGTGAAGATGACAAAGCGACCGTTGAGGGCTATGCCGCAGTCTTTGATACGCCCACGGTGATGTACAGCGTGGACGGCATCGACTACAAGGAAGAAATCGCGACCGGCGCATTCAATAGTACTGAAATGAGCGATGTGGTCATGAACTACAACCACGCTGGAAAGCCGGTAGCCCGCACGAAAAACGGCACTCTGACCCTGTCGGTGGACAGCAGGGGCCTGAAAGTTTCGGCAGACCTGTCCGGCACCGAGGAGGGCCGCCGCCTTTATGAGGAGATCAAGGGCGGCTATATCGACAAGATGAGTTTCGCGTTTAAGGTATCGGAGGATGCCTACAACAGCGATACACATACCCGGCGCATCACCGGGATCAAACGTCTGTTTGATGTGGCAGCCGTTGACCGGCCTGCCTATGATGCAACCGAAATTTCTGCGCGCAGCTACTTTTCGGCAGAGGCCGAAAGAGCGAAAGCGGAGGCTGAAAAGCGTGCAGCCATGAAACTCAAAATCAAAATCTTATCGGAGGTTTAACCATGCATACGATCGAAGAAATCGAAAAGCGCCGCACCGAGATCCTGACCGAGATGGAAGCCGAGGGCGCTGACCTGCCTGCCCTGCTGAAGGAAATGCGTCAGCTGCACGCTGAGGAAATGGAGCTGCGTGCACAGGCTTCGGCTGCTGAGGAGACCCGCCGCCGTGTGGCCGGTGGCAGCGGCACGCTGGTCCGCAGCTTTTCCGATCTGGGCAACCTGCGGGCACCGGCACAGGGCCAGACCGAACAGCGGCAGGCCATGACCGTGGACAGCGCCGAGTACCGCCGCGCCTACATCTGCGACCTGATGGGCCGCGACATGGACGCTGAGACCCGCGCCGCCTTTACCGCTACTACGGCCAACACCGGCGTGGTGGTCCCCACCACCCTGTTGGACGAGATCTGGGATCTGGTCAGCGGCCAGCACGTCATCATGGGTGACATCAATGTGCTGCGCACTGGTACCACCCTTGAGATCCTCAAGCATACCGCGATCACGGCGGGCGCAGCCAAGCAGGTGGCTGAGAATGCTGCCAACGACGACGAGCAGAACACCTTTGTCAAGGTGACGCTGGCAGGCAAGGACTTCTCCAAGACCATCAAGATCAGTTATGCGCTGCAGACCATGGCCGTCCCTGCTTTTGAGAAGTACCTGACCCAGGAGATCGCCAACGGCATCAGCGAAGCAATGGCAGCGCACACCGTGTCGGCCATCGAGACCGGCATGGCCGCAGGCAACAAGGTCGCCGTGACGGCAGCCAAGGGCCTGACCTATGCAGACCTGACCAAGGCGTTCGGCCAGCTCAAGCGCGCCTCCAAGGTCGTGGTCTATGCGACCCGCTCCACCATCTACAACCGTTTGGTCTCCATGGTGGACACCACTGGCCGTCCCATCTTCCAGCCTTCCCTGCAGGCAGGCGCTGAGGGTGTGCTGCTGGGCGCGCAGATCAAGATTGAGGACGCTGTGGCAGATGACAAGCTGCTGATCGGCGACCCCACGAAGGTTACCTGCAACATGGTGCAGGATATCATGATCGAGACCGACCGTGATATCTCGAACCACGTCAACATCATGAGCGGCTACGCCCGCGGCGAGAGCGCTCTGATCGACGATGTTGCCTTTGCAGAGATCACCATCTCCTGAGAGGTGCAGCAATGACGACGCTGGAAAAGGTCAAGCTCGCGCTGCGCATTACCGCGTCGGTGTTTGATGTGGAACTCAACGGTTTGATTCAGGCCGCCATTGCGGACCTGATGCTTGCCGGTGTGCGGGCTGACATCAAGCCAGATGACCCGCTCATCGAACGGGCGGTGATCACCTACTGCAAGGCCAACTTTGGCGAGGCCGACCAATATGACCGGCTCAAGGCAGCCTATGACGAGCAGAAGGCGCAGCTGATGAGCGCCACCGGATACACAGACTGGGGTGACAGCAATGCAGCGGTACGTTGAGGCCGTCCTGGTCAAAGAAACCTATGTCCAGACCGAGGATCACGAGCAGCGCACGGTGCAGCAGGAAACGCCGGTGATCGGCACCCTTTCCAGTGTGACCGCCTCGGAGTTTTACCAGGCAGCCAATACGGACTATCGCCCAGAAATCGTGCTCAAAGTTTATGAGCAGGAGTATTCCGGTCAGCAGAAGGTGCGGGTGAACGATGTGCAGTACACGGTCATCCGCACCTATTTGTCCGGCGATTTCATCGAACTGCACTGTCAGCGCAAGGGGGCCGACTAAATGGCAAATCCACCGTCTGGCATGAAGATCACCAAAAACGGTATCACTTACCAGTCCAGCATCGACCGCACCCAGTACACCATCCGGGAACTGAGCCGTGCGGCGCTGCGGGATGTGGGCAAGTATATCGTCCGGGAGTGCCGCAAGGCATCACAGGCCCGCCCGCACATGGGCCGCCTGACAATCAAGTCCCGCTTTTATGGCAAAGGCGGGGCTTTTTCCTACTGGGTCCGTAAGCGGGAGACCGACCTGCAGGTCGGCATTAAGCATAATACCTGGTATGGTGTACTGCAGGAACTGGGCGACGGCCATCAGCCGCCCCGCGGCATCCTGCGGGCGTCGGTCCAGAACAATATCGACCAGATCCGCGTCATTGAGGGGCATTACCTCTCGGCGGTCGAAGACGAAAACCGGGCCATGGGCCTGATCGACGAGGAGGAAATGCAGCCCGATGGCACAGAGGACTGACACCGCCTTTGACCTGTTCAAGCGGGCCATCGGCACGAAAATCGCAGAGGTGACCGGCCTGAGCAGTGATAACGTGTTTTATATGCGCAGCGCTGCAGCCGGGTATCCTCGTATCAGCTATACCTACACGATCTGGGCAGATGGCAGCGTGCAGCGTGGCACGTTGTCCTGTCAGGTCGTCGGAAAAGCATCGGCGGGCGAAGTGGACGCCATCGCGGAAAATTTGCGCACCGAGCTGGATGATTTTGCATCCTGCTCGGATGCGCTTTTTTATTGGCTGTTTTCAGGTCGGAGCGATCCGGTGGAGGACAGCGATAAATCCATATACCGCCGCCTTGTAACGTTTGATTTTAAAATCATGGGAGGCAAAACATGAGTCTTTTCAACCACAAGCGCATGACCGGCCAGACCTCCGAGACCAAAGCACACCTGCTGCTGGGTGCCGGCATTCTGGTCAAGGACTATAACCCGGCTACGGACACCTACGAGACCGCGCGCACCAGCCAAAAGATCCTCGGTGCCACGTCCGGCGGCAGCACCTTTACCGCCACCAAAAACGGCCACTATCTGAGCATCGACGGCGTGCCCGAAAACACTGCAGGCAACTGGATCTTGGACAACTGGGCTTCCACGCTGCAGACCACTGTGCAGGAGATCACTGCCGAAAATCTCAAGATGTCGCTGGCCGCGGCTAAGCTGGACACCAGCGACAGCACCGCAGGCAAGGATTACACCGTCATCGCCCCCAAAGCCGTGCTGGCGGATGAGGACTATATCGACAGCCTGAGCTACATCGGACGGATCAGCGGCAGCGAGAAGCCGGTCATCATCACCATCTTCCATGCGTTCAACACGGCGGATCTGTCCCTCAACCCCAAGGACGGTGAAGAAGGCTCTCTGGCGCTGACCCTGACGGCTCACTACAGTCTGGATGACCCGGACACCCCGCCCTTTAAGATCTATTATCCTAAGATTTCGGAGGAATAAAATGCGTAAACTCAACGGCGGCGATATTTTTCCGGCCCTGCGTGTGCTGCGGGCCATGGATCTGAGCGACCCCATCAACAAGCTGATCGAAGAAGTCTCCAAAGCCGAGACTGAAGATGCCAAGAGCGTGGCCGGCATCGGCTTCTTGGGCAACTGCCTGGAAAAGGCGATTGACAGCAAGGGCGGCGAGCAGCTGATCTTCAGTTTTCTGGCCGGCCCGCTGGAGCAGCCGAGCGGCGATGCCGTGCGCGCCATGGACCTCAACGCCCTGGCCGACGCCATCATCCAGCTGACCGAAGAAAATGACCTGATCAGTTTTTTTACCAAAGTCAAGCGCATCATGCGGATGTGATCATGGATGCGCTGCTGCATCGGTATGGCGGAAACCTGTCATTCCTGGACAGCTGGAACTGGGACGAGGCCGTCAACTACATCGACCGTGTGATGGAGCTGATCCGGCAAGAAGAAAAACGCCTGCGCTGGTACATCCGGTACGAGGAGCAGTATCCGAAGTTCACCGACTTTGACCGGGCCACAACGCCCAGGGCAGAGCCGGTAAAGAGCATCGGGGACATCTATGCCGATGCCGCAAAGCTGATGGATCTGACCTGGGAGGAGGTGCACGATGGCGAGCGGAACTGAAATTTTCCGGCTTTTTGGCTCCATCATGATCGACAGCACCGAAGCCGAAAAGAGCTTGGGCAAGACCGACAAGGCCGCACAGAGCACACAGGACAAGCTGGGAAAGCTGGTCTCTGGTGCCGCCAAATTTGCCGCTGGTGCCGCTGCAAGCATTGCTGCAGCAGGCACGGCGGTTTTTAAATTTGCGGACAATGTGGCCAGCGTGGGCGACACCATCGACAAGCAGAGCCAGAAACTGGGCATCAGCGCCAAAGCCTATCAGGAGTGGGACGCTATCCTCGGTCACTGTGGCGCATCCATCGACAGCCTGAAGGGCGGCATGAAAACGCTGACCAAGGCCGTGGCCGATGCGTCCGACGATCAGATAGCTGCTTTTCAGGCTGTGGGCCTGAGCATGGACCAGGTAAAGTCCATGTCCACCGAGGATGTCTTTTCCGCAGTCGTGACCGGCCTGCAGGGCATGGAAGAAGGTGCCGAGCGCACCAACATCGCTACCACCCTGCTGGGCAAGAGTGCGCAGGAGCTGGGGCCGCTGCTCAACACTAGCGCCGAGGACACCGCCGCTATGCGGCAGGCTGTAAACGAACTGGGCGGCGTCATGAGTGATGAGGCGGTGGCCGCATCAGCCAGCTTTAAGGACGCCTTGCAAGATCTGACCACCATTGGCACCGGTTTCAAAAACGCTCTCGGCGCACAGGTCCTGCCCTATGTAACGGAGGCCATGACCGCACTGACGGATGGCTTCCGGGATGGCGGTGTTGCCGGTATGGCGACGGCCGCGGTGGACCTTGTCGCCAACTTTGCAGGCAGGCTGGTGCAGGAGATTCCTCAGCTGGCGACCAGTGCCACCCAGATGCTGACCGGCCTGGCAAGCTATCTGGAGACCAATGCCGACAAAATCGTCGCGGCTGGCGGCACGCTCATCGTCAACCTTGCTACTGCACTTGTGCAGAACATCCCGAAACTTGTCGCAGCTACCGTGAAAGTCATGGCCGCGCTGGTCAGCAGCATTGTTGGGCACATCCCGGATGCCGCACAGGCCATGGTGCAAGTCGGCACTGCGATCAAACAAAAAATCGACGCGCTCGCACAGAGTGCCCTTACCTGGGGCCACGATATCATTGCAAATTTTGTGCAGGGCATTAAGGACAAAATCGCGGCCATCGGCGAGGCAGCCAAAGAAGCGGCCGGTGCCGTGGCGACATTTTTGCACCATACGACCCCGGATGAGGGCCCCCTGGCCGGTGACGATCAGTGGATGCCCGAGATGATGCAGCAGTTTGTGGACGGCATCACACAGGGCGTTCCTGCCCTGCGCGACGCAGCGGAAGCTGCAGCAGACGGCGTGGCCAAGCCATTTTCCACGATGTCCAGCAACATCCAGAAGCTGGTAAACGATGGCCCAATCGGCTCAGTAAAGAACCTGATCTCGGCCGTCAAAAACAAGAACTGGACCAGCGTTGGCGAGTTTGTCCTGGAAGGCATCTACAACGGCATGAGCTCCAGCCAGAAACAGTGGGTGGATAAGACCCTCACCGGGTGGCTGACGGCTCTGAACGATGCGTATAGCAACAACGGCTGGGCTGGCGTCTTCGGACTGGGCAAAAACATTGCCGAGACCATTGGCGGGGGACTGAGTCAGAATCTTGCGCTGCTGGCCGGAAAAGTATCCGGGTGGATCGGCAATATCGGCCAGTCCCTGCAAGGAGCAATTCCAACTCTCGGCAGCATGGCCAAGCTGCTGGGACAATCCCTGTCTGGCGGCATCACGGCCTTCTTCCCGCAGCTGTTCGCGGCGATCGGCAGCATGGTCGGCACCATTGGCACGGCCCTGTCCGGCGTGATCTCTGCGGTCGTCTCCACACTGTCTGCAATTCCGGTGGTAGGCTGGGCGCTGGCCGCTGTGGCCATCGCAGGACTGGCAGCATTGCTGGTCTCTCTGGGCAAAACTGCCGCAAGCCTTAACAAGCGCGGCGCAGCGACCACGATTGACACGCCCAGCACGCCTACTCCGAGCCCCGCAGACGATCCCACCAGTCAGCCCAACAGCAATAGCGGCGGCTCCGCTTCGGAGCCCTCCAAAGGCGGCGTGACTATCATCCAGTATGTCACGGTGGATGACGACAACACCGCTGCGGATGTGATGCGGGACGCTATCTGGATGGCAGAAAGGAGTGCTCTCGTTGGCGTATAAGATCACGATCCAGTCCGACAATGGGCGGACTGTCCATATCAATGCCGGAACGGGGCTGGATGGCAATCTTGACCCGATCTCTGGTGTCGATGTGCGAATCTCGGCATCGCAGGGCGCGAACCAAATCGGCGAGAACATCACCGACCAGACTGTGGGCAGTGTGGTGCGCACGATCAGTGGAGAGTGTCGGACCCCTGCTGCGGCAAAGGAGCTGCTGCGGGCAGTACCACCGCTATCCAAAGGCAAGCTGATCCTCAATGATGCCTATTTCTGCGAGTATGTGGTCAAACGGTCACCGTATGTGACGCGCGAAAAAGGCAGCCGTAACAAGCGCACTTTTTCGACGATCTTGTACTGCCGACTGCCATACTGGCAGAGCATTACACCGTCTTCCTGCCTGATCGGCGGGTATACACCGTCTTTTCGATTTCCAGTCACCTATGCAAAACCGCATAGATTCGGCACTCGCAGTCCGTTCGCCTTCGTGAACGCTCTGAACCCCGGCGACTTTCAGGCTGCATTTTCGGCCATTTTCTCGACAGCGATCACAACAAAAAATCCGGCGCTGCTGAACTGCGTCACCGGCGCAAAGCTGCGACTTATCACAGACCTTGTCGCTGATGAGCAGCTCAAAGTGTACCGGGATAGCGACGGGCTCCATGTGGAGAAGGTCAGTGCAGGCAAGGTCGAGGATGTTTTTGCCTGCCTGGATGACGATAGCAGCCTCTTTTATCTGGAGTCTGGTGATAATCTGCTCAAGATCGACGCAGATGACGGTGCAGAGAATTTGCAATGCAGTGTATCTTACAATGCTGCTTATATGGGGGTGTATCCCGATGATTTTTGATGTGATCGACCCGGACAGCCTGGCCACGATCCGGCAGGTCGAGAGCTGGAAATCCATGAGCTGGAAGCAGGGGTATAACACGGATGGCAGCTTTTTGCTGGAAGTGGAAAATACCGCAGAAAATGCGCGCTTGCTGGCACCCGGGCGGTACCTGCGCGAGCATGGCACGACCAATGCCGTTGTGCTGCGGGCCGCCTACAACGAGAGCAGCGGTAAAACGTGGGTCGCTACCGGCTACCCTCTGACCGATCTGCTCCGTCAGCGGGTCAGTACGACCGTCGTTGCGCAGCAGGATGCCGAGACAGCCCTGCGAGCGCTCTTTACGGAGTGCTTTGACGGCGGCCGGGCCATCCCTGGTCTGGCTTTGGATAATGCTGCCAATATCACCTTGACCTACGCTCAACAGCTGAACAATAAAAGTCTGTATGAGTATGTCCAGACCATTTGCCAGGCACTGGATATCGGCTATCGGGTACGCATGACCGGCAGCAACGACCAAAAGCATCTGCTTTTCGGCCTGTATCGGCCGGAACGCAATCCGAATCTCAAGTACCGGGTCGCTTACGGCAATCTGGAAAGCGTGCAGATCAAGCTGAGCGATGTGGACTATGCCAATGTTGCACTGGTCCTCGGCGCAGGCGAAGGCAGTGCCCGCGCGCAGGTCGTCGTGGGAGATATCGGCAGTACCGGTGCCGATCGGCATGAGATCATCGTGGATGCCCGAGACCTCCAGCCCGACGAGGGCGAAACCACCGCTGATAAAACCTATCTGGACAGGCTTGCCATGCGGGGCGTGGAAAAGCTGCTCGAACACCAGAAAATAGACAGTTTGACCTTTGTGCCTGCGGATGACCGCGCGCAGCTGGGTGATATCGTGACCTGCATCGTGGATGGCGTCCGCCTGGAAGCCGCCGCACGGGTGACGGAAATTGAGATCACCAGCAAAAGCGGCTCTCAGACGCGCAAAATCACTGTGGGAACACCCGTCATCAGGAGGAGACAATAATAATGGCAATCGTAACTTATCCGCTCGACGGTCCCGAGTATGACGCAACGGACGCTGCAGGGTACTTTTCGACCCGCTGCAGTGGCGTATATAGCGCCGAGGACGACTTCGCCGTCACGGCTGCGGGAGGCACCAGTGTGACCGTCAGCGCCGGTGTTGCATGGATCCACCCGGACCGGTGGACCGGCTACAGCGTCCTCTGCCGCGAGGCGCAGACATTGGAACTGCCTGCGGCAGATGGCATCCGCACCCGCATCGACCGCGTGGTGCTGCGCTACGACGCAGCGGCCCGGCAAACGCGCCTGCAGGTGCTGGAGGGCACGCCGGACTCGGCCAGCCCCACAGCCCCGGCAATCACCCGCACGGCGCTGGTCTACGACCTCTGCCTTGCCGAGATCACCCGCCCTGCAGGCTCCACGGCCATCACTGCCGCCGATCTCACCGACACCCGCGCGGACGAAGACGTCTGCGGCGTCATGCGGGACGGGGTGACCGGCATCCCGACGGCGCAGCTCATCGCCCAGTGGCGGGCCGCACAGGCGGCACAGGTGGCTGCCGGTCAGGCACTGCTGGACCAGCTGCGCGCCGAAATCAAGGACGGCAGCGCGTACAGCAAGACCGAGGCCGACACCCTCTTTGCACTGACCGCGGACAAAATCACACGCTTAGAAAGGATTATTGGTATGGACGGTAAACTTGTTTTTAGCGGTGCAGGCGTCTGCACCGGCGGCACCACCACGATGACGATTCCCAGCACGGTGGATTACGTTGAAATTGTCTCGGCGATTCCCGCGATGGGACGGAATAATAGAGGGTATACGGATGGTGCTGATTACATGGCTGCAATAGGGACTACTCTTGGAGTGTCTGCGGATTTCGGCCATGCAAAGGTCGCACGCGGGGGCTCCGCAGCTGTGGCGTTTACAGGCCTCACAACTTCAGGCAATAAAAAACTTGGAAATGATTTTCCGGAAAAAAATATTTACTTCAACAATGAAAGCGCCGATGTCTCGCTGGTCTCCGTATCCTTTGCATCGGGCGGCACCCTGTCCATTTCGGGCGGTTCCAGCGCGAACCGCTTTACTGTGTACGGCTACCAGTACCTGTGAGGTGATCACATATGATGACTATTATTGACTGTACCACCCAGCCCGAGCATCGGGTGATCTACGGCATCTGCACCACCCCTATCCCGGACGGCTGGGCCGTCATCCCGGAGGGCATGACCCTGCCGGGCGTCCTCGCCTATGCAGACATCACGACCGAGGAGCGGGACGGCCTGCCGACCGTGACCGCCATCACCCCGCGCCCGGACCTTGTGGCGCAGGCTGAGGCCGCAGCCGCCGCAGCGCAGGAGGAGGCCAAAAAGCAGGCCGAACAGGCGGCGCAGCTGCCCACCACCGAGGAGCGTATCGCGGCGCTGGAAGCGGCCATGCTGGACCTGCTGGCCGGAGAGGAGGAGTAACCCGTGGTCAAGTTTTATGTGACGCAGATCAGGCTGCACCAGTTCGACGGTGCATTTACCATCGAGGACGTGCCTGCAAAGTGGCGGGCAAGGGTACAGGCGGCATTGGACAAGGAGGCTGACGGCAATGGCTAAAACCATCATGGACGTATCCAAGCATCAAGGCGTCATCGACTGGGCAAAGGTCAAGGCGTCCGGCAAAATCGACGGCGTCATGCTGCGGGCTATGGGCAACAGCGCCGCAGGCAAGCCCAGTGCGCCCTACACCGACCCGCAGTTTGCCCGCAACTACGCCGAGTGCAAGCGGCTGGGCATCCCGGTGGGCGTCTACGGCTATTTCAAGGCCACGACCAAGGCGCAGGCCGACAAGGAGCTGGCCCTGCTGAAAAAGCAGCTCACGGGCAAGACCTTTGAGCTGCCCGTGGCCGTGGACATTGAGGACACCGTGCAGCAGGCCATTGGCAAGTCTGCGCTGACTGACCTGGCAGCCTACTGCCTGTCCACGGTGCAGAGCTGGGGCGTGTACGCTATGCTGTACACCGGCCTGTATTTCGGCCAGACGTATCTGTACATGGGCGGTGCCGCCCTGAAGGCTTATGATGTCTGGCTGGCGAGATATCCCAAAGACCAGAGCAAGACCAAGCCCGAGGATAAGCCCAAAACGGCGTTTGCCTTTGGTATGTGGCAGTACACCAGCACCGCCCGCGTGCCGGGCGTGAGCACCAACGTGGACATGAGCCACGCATACAAGGACTATGCTGCCATCATCCAGCGCGCCGGGCTGGGCGCAGTGAGGGGGTGAGAGCAATGGAGAGTATTTTGTCCGCAGTCATTGCCGGTGCGGTGACGCTGATCGGCGTGCTGATTGCCAACAGCCGCAGTCAGGCCGTCACCGACACGAAGCTGGAGGAGCTCACCCGCGAGGTGCGGGAGCACAATAACTTCGCCCGCCGCGTGCCCATCCTGGAAGAACAGATGAAGGTGGCAAACCACCGCATCGCTGATCTCGAAGAAAACGAGAAGAAAGGAATCTGAACATGGAAGCAGTACTGAACAATATTCTGAACGTTATCCCCGCATGGGCTGCCTGCATCCTGATGCTGGGCGGCCTCGCCTTCTACATCACCGGCGCGGTCCGGCTGGGCTATGGTGCCAGCGTCCGCCCGCTGGTGCTGGACCTCATCGAGCGCGCAGAACATGAGATTCAGGGCACCAAGCGCGGTGCCGAGCGCAAGGCGTGGGTGGCCGCAAAGCTGCGCGCTGCACTGGACGCCAGCAAGTTCGGCCGGATGATCTCGTGGGCCATCACCGATGAGACCATCGGCAAAATCGTTCAGCTTGTCTTTGACAAGGCGAGAGCCGCGGTCAGCAAGCAGTGAGATAGCCCATACATAGCAAGAGCCGCAGCCCTTACCACGGGACTGCGGCTCTTTTTTGTTATCAGCCGATATTCAGTTTCGCCTTGAGAGCTTCCTGCAGCGTACCGGAGAAGTTGATGTCTGCCCGCTCAGCCATATCGTTCAGCCAGCTGGGAATGGACAGCGTTTTCTTGACCGCCTTGTTGTCGAAGAACTTCCGGTATGCGATGGTATCACAACCAACCAGCGAAACAAATTCGTTTTCACCATGCTGCACGGCATTCACGGTGCTGGCGGCCGGAATGGCTGCGCCATCCTGTTCCAAATCATACAGGGTCAGGCACAAAACGTCATTTGCCATGTCCATGGCTTCTTCCAGCGTTGCACCGCTGGTGAAGCAGTTTTTCAAATCAGGAAAATTGACCGAGTAACCGGCATCTTCTTTCGTAAAAACTGCGGGATAAAGATATTTTGCCATAACAAAACCTCCATTTGCAGGTATGCGAAAGAGGGGGCTTATTCAAGCCCCGCAGCTTTCTTGATGGATTTTAAGGTTCCGATAGGAATTTCTTCCTTGCTGTGCCGTCCGACTGGAAACTTCTCACCGGTGATCGGACTGTACCAAATCGTGTGATTTGAACCTTCCCGGAACACTGTGCATCCAGCCTTTTTCAGTAGCTTTTCCAACTCGCTGTACCGCACGGGTCAACCTCCTTTCCACGCTTTTATTATAGCACGTATCATTACGTATGTCAATGGTTCGGGCGTGATTTTACGTATTTCTTTTGACGCAGCAGCCCCGGGAGCCCTCTGGCCCTCGGGGCTGTTTTTGTTTGCGCGGCACATTGTGACATGTTTCGACATATTTAGCCTTTTATGACGTATTCTGACATTTTGCGGTTAAAGTTGGTGCAGAAAGGACGTGTAAAAAGTGACCACTTACAATATGACCAACTTTACCGCCAATGTCAGCGACCTGCTGCGCCCGCTGGGGATCACTCGCAGCATGCGGGCTTACCGCATCTTGCAAGATGCCCTCTCCTTGATCTGTGAGCAGGAAGACAGGTTGGAAGCCGCGCAGAAAGACGTGTACGAGCCACTGGCTGAGAAGTATCACTGCTACTGGACAGCGATCCAGAGCGTCATCCGCCGGGCAGCGCAGGCCGCGTGGGCCACGAACCCAGAGCTTGTGCAGCAGCTGGCGGGCTACCCGCTGACCGGCACGCCGTCGGCGGTGCAGTTCCTTGAGATGCTGTACAACGCACTGGTGAGAGGGTAAAGAAAATGGCCGCTGTGGAGCAAAAGCAAAGTCCGGTGGCACCATATGAACCATCAGGCTTTTATGTTGGCGACCGCGTAGGCAACTGGCGAAGTCTCGCGCGGTCTGTAACGTTTTTCCGAATCTCTTGCAATGGAAAATCCCCCGCAGTTTTCACGAAACTACGAGGGATTTTCTTGGCGGAGT
>ERZ1034973.489-NODE-489-length-28034-cov-79.777154_pt1 | contig 28034 bp, 23 predicted proteins | sample MGYA00520686_ERZ1034973 | MGnify/ENA primary metagenome ERZ1034973 (study PRJEB33766, sample SAMN09781775) | gut metagenome | biome: gut microbiome | host: Homo sapiens | place: Madagascar | study: EMG produced TPA metagenomics assembly of the PRJNA485056 data...
TTTGCCATTACATAAAAGTTGTAACACTAAAGATGTAATGGCGTATGAAACTAAGTAACAGGAAATTAGCAAATCCTTTCATCTACCAAGGTTATGAAAGTCCCGAGTATTTCTGCGACAGTGAAAATGTGCTTTAAACGTGCGGAATGTGCTTAAAAAAGACACATTCCGCACGTTTAAAGCACATTTTCTTAGATATCGCTTCATATTTGGGCTATTCCGCATACTCTTTTCTTTACTTTTTATAGTAACAAACGTTAAAAATATACTTTAAACGTGCGGAATGTATCTAAAAAAGATAGATTCCGCACGTTATCTCACTATTTTTTCGTATATTTGCCCCAGAAATATAACTATTTGAACTATGTTAATAGGTAGAAAAGAAGAACTGAAGACACTTCATCAAGCGTTGATTGCTGATGAGTCGAAGTTTGTTGCCATATATGGGCGCAGACGAGTGGGAAAGACTTTCCTGGTAAGGGAGGCCTTCAACAATGACTTTGCCTTTTATCATACAGGATTGGCAAATGAGACCAATCGCATACAATTGGCAGAGTTCAACCGTTCACTCACATCATATAGCAAACAGAAACAGTCGAAGTTAAAAGATTGGTATGATGCTTTTGACAGGTTGGGGCAACTGTTGGCACAATCTACTATCCCCAAGAAAGTAGTGTTCATCGACGAGATGCCATGGATGGATTCTCCACGCTCCAATTTTCTTTCGGCTTTGGAACATTTCTGGAATGGATGGGCTTCCGCCCGCAAGGATATTCTCCTCATCGTTTGCGGCAGTGCTACCTCATGGATTATCAATAAGGTGATTAAAAATCATGGTGGATTGCACAACCGAGTGTCTGTCCGTATTCATCTGAAACCGTTTTGCTTAAGGGAATGCGAACTCTATTCCGAAGAAATGGGACTGCGCTTTAATCGCCGACAGGTTTTGGAAGGCTATATGATCATGGGAGGTGTTCCGTTTTATTGGTCTCAACTGAAACCGGGAATGAGTCTGGCACAGAACATCAACCAGTTATTTTTCTCAGAAGATGGCAATCTTCGTCACGAGTTTGATGACTTATACGACTCTTTGTTCAAACAGCCTAAGCCTTATCTCTCGATAGTAGATGCTTTGGCAACCAAGAAAGTCGGAATGACCCGAACAGAAATCTTACAAGCAACCAAGTTGACCGACAATGGCAAGTTGACGGAATACTTAGAGAACTTGGAATACTGCGGATTTATCCGAAAATATAATTGCATCGGAATGAAAGCTAAGAATGCCTTGTTCCAGTTAATGGACAATTACACCTTATTTTATTATAAGTTTATCAAGGACAGCTATATCAATGACGCACAATATTGGACCAAGATTACCGGCAAACCCGAGTACAACACGTGGTGCGGTTTGGCTTTTGAACGAGTATGCCTACAGCATGTGGAGCAAATCAAGACAAAGCTAGGCATTCAAGGAGTTATCACCACGGTTTATTCTTGGAGTGTAGCTGGGAGCAAGGATAAGCCGGGAGCACAGATTGACTTGCTGATAGACAGGAGCGATGATGTCATCAATCTCTGTGAAATCAAATACTCCAAGGCTCCATTTCAGATAACTAATACGATAGATGCGAGTTTACAAAACAAGCGAGAGCGTTTCATCCAAGAAACTGGCACCGAAAAAGCCGTACATCTTACAATGATTACGACCATGGGATTATCCGACAATCCTTATGCCTGGGATGTTCAGTCGGTAGTAACAATGGATGACTTGTTTGTTCTCTAAACGTCCTAACTATATTAAGTTGGAGGAGATGGCAACAGAATCTGTTCTTAAAGCATTCTGTAAGGCATTAAAGATAAAGCTCGTAAAAGAGCGCCTCCCTTTACGTGATTTGAACGATGCTTGGGAATATCTCCACAACTACACTATGGATATGTAGATTCCCTAACTGCTTTAACAAGCCAGAAAATATGGTTGCTTAAGTAAGAGAATGTGGTTGCTTAAGCTTACGGACACTGAATCTCGGGGTAACGGAGATAGTTTCTTGAGTTAGCGGAGACAGTTTCTTGAGTTAGCGGAGACAGTTTCTTGGGTAAGAGAATACTGCTTCTCGGAGTTTGCCACTAGGCTCAGCAGCTCTGCTGAGCCTAGTCAGCAGGTCTGCCGACTGCAGTCAGCACATCTGCTGACTATAGTGACAACACCTTATTGTTGTACAACAACACACCCTATAGTTGTACAACCTTACACCCTATAGTCGTACAACTTTACCCCCCATAGTTGTACAACCTTATACACTATAGTTGTACAACTACAAACTCTGATACAGAGATACTACTTTCTTTTGGAAATACAATTATTATCTGCAACTTTTTATCGAAAAAAGTGGAGAGAAAGATTGCTTTTTCGATATAAAATCGTATCTTTCAAGAAGTTCTACCTAAAATTCAAAGAGTTAACAATTCCTCAGACAGTGTCTGAGGAATTCAAAATGCAAAAACAGCAGACACTGTCTGCGGAATCTTCTTTGCTACCCCAAAAAGGTCAGGCACTGCCTGACCTTTTTTAATATCATTTTCCGTATAACTATACATTTTTCTATAAAATCATCACTTTTTCTTGCATAAAGTTTGCAATTTCCGATATTTATGCTTACCTTTGCCGTTGTTAAGAGGGAACTCGTAACACATTACAAAATATCTTATCATAAAAATAAGAAAGGAAATAGCGAATGGAACTGAAAGAGACTTTCCAAAAAGTGAAGGCAGCTAGCAAAACACTTGGTTTGCTAACTGATGAACAACGTAATGAAATCCTGCAGGCGGTGGCTGACGCTATCATCGCAGAAACTCCTGCGCTTCTCAAAGCGAATGCAGAAGACTTGGCGAAGATGGACAAGGCGAACCCGCTCTACGACCGATTGCAACTCACAGAGCAGCGACTCCAGGATATTGCTTCGGATATGAGACACGTAAGTACCCTGCCCTCACCGCTCGGAAGAGTTCTCAAAGACAAAACACTCGAAAACGGTTTGCACCTACAGCGAGTAGCCGTTCCATTCGGAGTTATCGGTATGATTTATGAAGCCCGTCCTAATGTGACTTACGATGTTTTCTCCCTCTGTTTCAAGAGCGGAAATGCGTGCGTACTGAAAGGCGGAAGGGATGCAAACGCCTCCAACTCAGCGGGTGTTGAACTTATCCACAGGGTATTGATAAAACATGGCGTGAATCCAAACGTATGTACGCTCCTCCCTGCTACCCACGAGGCTACAGGCGAAATGCTGAATGCCGTGGGCTATATCGACCTCTGTATTCCTCGTGGCGGAAAGAAGCTCATCAACTTCGTTCGTGATACTGCCAAGGTACCGGTTATCGAAACCGGAGCCGGCGTGGTACACTGCTACTTCGATAAGGATGGCGACCTGGAGATGGGCAAGCGCATCATCACCAATGCCAAGTGCCGAAGAGTGAGCGTATGCAATGCACTCGACTGTCTGCTGATTCACGAAAACAGATTAAGCGACCTCCCTGCCCTCTGCGAGGCTCTCGCCGAGAAGCAAACCAAGATTCATGCTGATGCCAAGGCTTACGAAGCCTTAAAGGGACACTATCCAGACACCTTATTATATAAGGCAGAAGAAAGCGAAGCGAAGATGAAGGAGGCTGATGCCAACGTGAAGAGCATCTGGAACACCGAATGGCTCAGCATGCAGATGGGTATCAAGACCGTAGCTTCGGAAGATGAGGCACTCGACCATATCGCCACTTACGGCAGTGGTCACAGCGAGAGTATTGTTTCCAACAATGAAGCTGCCCAGAAGAAATTCCAGGCGATGGTAGATGCAGCCTGCGTTTATGTGAATGCTCCTACCAGCTTTACCGATGGCGCACAGTTCGGACTGGGCGCAGAGATTGGCATCAGTACCCAGAAGCTCGGAGCCCGCGGACCAATGGCACTCGAAGAGATTACCACCTACAAGTGGTTGATTACTGGCCAGGGACAGACAAGAGCTTAACAGGACCCGCTCCGTACCTGCTCCGTACCCTCTCCGTACCAAGTCTTAGTTTCTGCCATGTTTGCAAGGTTTGCATGCAAACTCTGCAAACATCAAGATTCAAGAAGAAAGATTCAAGAGCAATATATATCAGAAATAACAAACAAAAAACGAAATAACAATGAAGACATTCTTTAATGTTGAAGACCTTGGCGACCTGAAAGCAGCGCTCGCTGAGGCACAGGAAGTGAAAGCAAACCGTTTCGGTTATCAGGAGTTGGGCAAGAACAAAACCTTGCTGATGATATTCTTCAATAACAGTCTCCGTACCCGACTGAGTACACAGAAGGCTGCGATGAACCTGGGCATGAATGTTATCGTACTCGATGTGAATGCCGGTGCATGGAAACTGGAGACAGAGCGTGGCGTTATCATGGATGGCGACAAGAGCGAGCACCTGCTGGAGGCTATCCCTGTGATGGGTAGCTTCTGCGACCTTATCGGTGTTCGTAGCTTTGCCGGTTTGAAAGACCGTGAGTATGATTATGCCGAAACCATCGTCAACCAGTTTGTAAAGTACAGCGGCCGCCCGGTCTTCGCTATGGAGACAGCTACCGTTCACCCTCTCCAGGCATTTGCCGACCTCATCACCATCGAGGAGCATAAGAAGGTGGCTCGTCCTAAGGTAGTCCTGACCTGGGCTCCTCATTGCCGTGCCTTGCCTCAGGCTGTACCTAACTCATTCGCCCAGTGGATGAACGCAGCCGATGTTGATTTCGTGGTTACTCATCCAGAGGGCTACGAACTCGATCCTAAGTTCGTAGGCAATGCCAAGGTAGAGTACGACCAGAAGAAGGCTCTGGAAGGTGCAGACTTCGTTTACGCCAAGAACTGGAGCTGTCCTGGCGTGAAAGACCCAGCACAGTATGGCGAAATCCTGAGCAAGGATATGAGCTGGACCATCGACGAGGAGCACATGAGCTGGACCAACGATGGTTGCTTCATGCACTGTCTGCCAGTTCGCCGTGGCTTGATTGTAACCGATGATGTCATTGAAAGCAAGAACAGTCTGGTGATTCCAGAGGCAGCCAACCGTGAGATTTCAGCCGAGGTTGTCATCAAGCGTATGCTCGAATCACTATAAAACAGGAAATAAGAAAAGATAGAGGGAAGTAAAGGAAAGCATGCCTTTATTTCCCTCTTTTTCGCTCTATCCCACATCATCCTATCCCCATTTCTCGGTATTTTCATCTTTTCATCCTGTCTATATTCTTATATCTCATATATTATCCGTACCTTTGCCGGCGAAAAAAAGAAAAACAAGATGGACAAATACATAATACTATCACCAGAAGCCAAGGGGACGTTCAACGACCGCTTGAATTTTCTGTATCTGAAACTAGGTAACTATCTCGATACAGAGAAACTGGAAAATCGTACTTTGCAATATTGTAAGGTATTCCTCAGCGACTCCCAGAACCAGATAAGAGAGTTTGAGGAATCACTCCTTTATCAGGAGTATCTTAAGGATACCCATCTTACGGTTGTGGAGCAACCTCCGCTCAACGGAAGCAAGATTTCACTTCTTATCAAGACCACAGACGATAAGACCCCTATCCTGTTCCACAGTCTCCGACTCACAGAGGAAGAAGCGAAGGGAAAGGATTCATACGAACAGACCCGAATACTATTAGACAAATACCTGCAACTTATCGCCGGTACAGATATGACGATGGAGCGCAACCTGGTAAGAACATGGATATACGTAACTCATATCGATGTAAACTATCAGGGAGTAGTAGAAGCGCGCAATGATGTTTTCGACCAGCAAGGTCTGACGGCAGAAAACCATTATATAGCCAGTACGGGCATCGGCGGAGCAACATCCGTACGTCATGCATCTGTAGCTATCGACTTTCTGACCGTTCCCGGCATCAGGGAAGAAGACAAGCAATATCTTCAGGCACTCAACCATCTGAATCCTACTCACGAATACGGAGTAGCCTTTGAACGGGGAACCAGCCTTTCTCTGCCCCAGAAGAAACAATATTTCATATCAGGAACAGCCAGTATAGACAAACATGGAGCGGTTGTATACGAAGGTGATATTGTAAGACAAACCGGCAGATTGCTCGAGAACATCGGTGCTTTATTGAAGGATGGCGATGCTATGATGAACGATATCCAATACTTTATCATCTACCTGCGCGACATCTCAGACTATCATACCGTAGAGCAACTGATGAATCAGTTTTATCCTCAGATACCGCATATCACCGTAGAGGCAAGAGTATGCAGACCAGGCTGGCTGATAGAAATGGAATGCATTGCAGAAAAACAAGAACAGAAATAAATGCTGATAAATGCAGAAATTTACTTTCAAAGAGTAAGTTTCTGCATTTTTTATGATTCATTCTAATATATTTTTACTACCTTTGCAGATATAAAAACTTATAAACCGAAAGAAAATGAGTGAACAGCAAACAAGCCAATCTAATTTTGGCATATATTCGTTATATGTATTGGGAGCCATCGCATGCTTTGTGTTCTTCCAATTCTTCTATCCCTACCATCTGTTTTATCAGGAGCAGAACCAACTGTTTCTGTCATCATGGGATTATCTGACTACTTATCTGGACAAACCGGGATGGCTGGCCTGTCTGGCAGGCGATTTCCTAACCCAGTTTTATTATTTCCGCTATGCCGGTCCTATCATCCTTACCCTCTGTATTCTTATTACGGGACATAATGTAAAATGCGCAGTAAGAGATGCAGACATCCAAGGGAAAAAGACGGCACATATCGTAGCCTTCATCATGATGATCCTACTGGTATGTTTCAGTTTTCACTACGACTACCGGCTTTGCAGCATTCTGGCAATAGCAGGTGGTGCCAGTGTGTTCCGTGTCAGCACCAAGCTGCTCACTTCCACCCGAATGTTTCTCAAGAAGATCGAGAAGATGGACGACAATCCTTCTGCCGCAGCAGGTTTGGGAACAGCGCATTGGATTACCGCCTTCAGCATCATTGTTTCAGTATTCGTATGCCACTGGTTCTTTGGAAATGGAGTATGGATCTACGGAGCGCTGGTATTTACAGGCTGTCTTTCCCACATCAAGAAAGTGGGAACCTACTATCGCCTGGCTGCCCTCGTGATTCCTTTCTTCCTGCTGATGCTGTCCAAGCGACTCTACTTCTGCGACTTCCAGACCCTTTATACCTATCCGGGTATCGGAAAACTGGTAAAACCGCAAATGGATTTGGAGAAAACATTCGCGGTAGACTGTGAATATTACTTCGGTAATTATAATAAGGTTATCAACATCGTAGAAAAGACAGAAAATCCAGACCAATACATGAAGTTCTACTATAACCTCGTGATGGCGCAAAACGGATATCTTCCAGACAACCTGCTGGGATTCCAGAGCAACAACCTGGGTACATTCGATAAACTGGGACCAGACACCCCAACCCTCACCATCAAGACCCTGAACGAACTGTATTGGGTTCTGGGCGACATGACTTTCTGCGAACGTGCCACAATGCTTGCCAATGTCTGCTCTCCGAATAACCGGAATATCAGAATGGTAAAGCGACTTGCCGAAATCAATCTGGTGAAGGGCGACTACGCTGCTACCCGCAAATATCTCCGTATCCTGCAAAAGACCTTCGTATGGAGCAGATGGGCAAACCGTGCCTTCTCATCACTTGGCAGAAAAGCAACAACTGATGAAAAAGCCCTCTTGCAACAATACATCGAAAAACGCCCGTTCATCAACCGGAAGGATACGCTACGACTGAACGAGAATTGCCACACCATCATGTGCGAACTGGCAGAAAGTAATCCGAACAACAATATCGCCATCGACTACATGCTCTGTAGCGATCTCCTTCTGAAAGACATGGAAACCTTCAAGCGGGATTATGATACTTATTATCTCAAACAGAAAAACGTTTCCTACGAACGCCTGTATCAGGAGGCTCTCATGATTTATCTGGCGGGAACCAAGGCAAAGCCGGAAGAATGGGCAAAATATATCAAGCGTCAAGATATTCTGAAACGGTTCTATCAGTATAATGAAGAACGGGGCAACCAGGCATTCAGCGATACCTACTGGTATTACTTCGACAAGGCAGAGGTGCCTAAGTTGAACATCAACTGAGGAAATAATTGACGCTAACTGTTTATTAAAGAAGAAAAATGAAATACAAGAATATCCTATACAGTGCCATGGCGGGCATACTGCTGCTCGCCTCATGTGCCCAGACTCACGAGAATGCTGAGCAGGTAAACCATCTGCCCAACATGTATCCCGACTATGCCGATGTAACGATTCCGGTCAATATCGCCCCGCTCAACTTCGAGATACGCGACAAGAACCTTACCAACATCGAAACCACACTCACGATTGAGGGAGCAGATGCCAACGATGCAGCCAACACTCTTACTGCCACCAGCAACAGCCAGAATCTGAAATTTGATATGGACGACTGGAAGACTTTCCTGCAAAAGGCTGTGGGCAAGAATATCAAGGTTCAGATATATTCAAAGAGCAATGAGGGAGAATGGACGGCGTTCAAACCCTTCACCTGGCAGGTCGTAGGCGACAGTCTGGATGCTTATCTCACCTACCGACTGATAGAACCCGATTACGAAGTATGGAACAAGATACAGATTAAGCAGCGCTGCATAGAGAATTGGCAGGAGAAGATTCTCGCCGACCACAATCTGCAGGAAAACCGCTGTATGAACTGTCATGCTTTTGGCAACCAGGATCCCAACCTCAGTATGGTATATATAAGAGGTGAAGGCGGAGGAGCCATCCTTAACCGCAATGGCAAGCTGCGCAAGCTGAACCTGAAGAACGCCAACATGATTTCTTCAAGTGTATATTACGGTTTCAGTCCATCGGGCAAATACGTCACCTTCTCTACCAATATCATCATTCCTGCCTTCCATGCCAATGCCGACAAGCGACTGGAAGTATATGATTCGAAGAGCGATGTATATGTTGCCGATCTCGACAACAACCGCATCATCTCTTCACCGCTTACCTCCGACAGTACACATTTGGAGACATTTCCTACTTTCTCACCGGACGGGAAATACGTTTATTACTGCGTAGCTAACAGAAATGGACTTGAAAGTACGAACCTGAAGGGATTGAAATATTCGCTGGTCCGCATCCCGTTCGATGAAAAGACAGGGAGTTTCGGAACCGAGGTAGATACTCTTTACAAGGAGCGTTCAGTCTGCCATCCTAAGATAAGTCCTGACGGCAGATACTGTCTCTTTACGGTAGCCGATTACGGCACCTTCCCTATCTGGCATCCCGAGGCTGACCTCTATATGATGGACTTGCAGACAGGAAAAGTGGATAGCCTCAGCATGGTAAACAGCGAGAAGAGCGATACCTATCACAGTTGGTCGCATACCGGCAGATGGTTTGTCTTTGCCAGCAAACGTGACGATGGACTTTACGGCAAGCCTTACTTCTGCTATGTAGACCGCCAGGGCAAGGCTCACAAGCCTTTCGTTCTTCCACAGAAGGAACCAACCTTCTACGATGATTGCCTGAAGAGTTTCAACATACCGGAGTTGAGCCGCGGCCCTGTTCCATTCGATGCCATCGATATAGAGAATGTGATGAAGCGAGAAGCAGAAAAGTTCAAATAAAAAAACGAACTTTAGAAAGTAATCCCCCACACGCCCTGAAAGGGCAGAAGCTCCTAGCCCAGGGCATCGCCCTGGGTAATTACGGACACAAACCTGTCGCCCTGTAAGGGCAAAAGCTTTAAAACGCCAATATTTTGACGAAGCTTTTGCCCTTACAGGGCGCATTGCATAATCTCTATATTACCCAGGGCGATGCCCTGGGCTAGGAGCTTTTGGGCCTTCAGCCCGTACATAAACCACTTATAAATTCTGTTATCTAACCTTAGTCGGAATCCTCTTATCACTCATGATTTCATTTCCTGCCGCACGGGCATCCAGTTCTACAGGCTTGGATGTGAAATCAGGGGTATTATAGGAATCCAGCAATTCATCGTAGTACTTCTTCGGATTGCGCTGTGGCAGCAGGAACGGCTTGCTGACATTACCCTTATCATCAATGCAAGCAAGGTAAAGACGGGTATAGAGTCCGTCACCACGGCGGGATGTAAAGACAAACCAATGTGAATCCTTGCTCCAGTTGTGCCAACTGTCCGTATTCTTACTATTGGCTGCAGCCAGAGGCTTAGCCTGACCTGTCTTCAAATCCAGCAACCAGTTATCCGCTTCCTTATGCCAGATAGGGAAACAGCCATAATCGCTCATCGTAAACATGATGTACCTGCCATCATACGAAGGACGGGGATGGGTAGCACTCTTGCCCAGTTCACGGGCATTGAAGATGGTATCCACCTGGTTGCCAAACTTACCCGTAGCGGCATCGAAACCTATCTTGCAGATATTATACTTGATATCCTTGTAACCGCTTGGGATAGGCTCTGCGGTAGAAGAGCAGAAGTAGAGCGTCTTGCCATCAGGCGAGAATACCGGATAAGTCTCGTAATGGTCTTTCGTCATCAGGAGCGAATCCAATATCAACTCATGGGTTGATGGCTGATAAACGAAGACATCCGATGCCTGGTCGAAAACTTCGATGCGCTCATCCTTTACGGCATGGAAACTCTGATGGGTGGTATTGGTACTATAAGCACAATACTTGCCCGATGGATGCCAGTAAGGATAAACCATCGAACCCTTCAAGGAATCATTCTTAGCCTTCAGCCACTCCCGCTTGCCGTTCTGAGAAACTAAGGTAGCACCATGGTCACCACGCACATGGAAGGTAAACTGGTCAGGATTGGTTCTATTTGCTGTATGACAGTTGAGACAGGCACCCGGTGCTGCCGTATTCTCAAGGATAGCCGTTTCCTCGAAATTACTCAAGTTGCGCTGATAGATGCCCAACTTGCCATACACCTCATAACCAGGAGCGATGCGACGATAAGTCAAGCCCCAGTCCTTTAACTCGTATGGGCTTACATAGATATTGAAGTCCTTGTACTTCAATTTTTCGCCATTCTTCTCTACAAACACAGAAACTATGAGTTTTTCACCCTTGTTCTTTTTCAAGAAATCATGCCATTCATCTACCTCAAACTCCGCATACTTCTTGTCGTAAGAATATAGCCCCTCTATGGTTTTCGGACCATGCACACATACATACATATCCTCAATATCCTCGTCCGCCATGTTAAAATCGAGCGGTGCGATATTGGCAGGAACTGTAACCCCAACATAATCGGGGAATATCTTAGGGAATTGATTGATTTCCTTGGCATCTTTCCACGCCGGAGGGTAACAACATGCACTAAGCGAAGCCATCACCACTCCAACCAACAGAGAGCACAATAAAGATTTTATCGTTTTCATTTTCTAACCAAATATTATCAACGTGTATTATGCACTAATTATCAGCAAGATTGCCAACTTAACATTTAACACTTAACATTCAACATTAATATATAGTTTTCTTCTCCTCCTTCTTAGCTTCCTCCTTGTCTTGTATCACCATATAGTACCAGGCATTGGATACATACGGCTGCTGACTGAGTTGAGGATCCTTCGGATTCTGCATATAGAGCTGAATGAAGTTGAGCGTATTGTTCACGTTCTGTGCATCCACACTATACGGGATGGTACGCGGATCGCTATGCGTCTTCATCCAGTTGCCGATGAGAATCTCCTGGAAGGAACGTGGAATATGGTCGTACCCCACGAATCTGCCCAGCGGATAATACTGTACGAACTTCTCCATATCACGCTGCAGGAGTTCGTAGCAAACCAGGTATTCGTATGCCATCCTGTTATGGTTATCATTCAGGAAGAGCAAGCCCAGCATCTGGTCCATCTCCCGGTCGCTGAAGAGGAAGTCCTGCTTCTTTTCGCGATACTTGCGCAGCTTACCATAAACAGGATGCCGGTTGATAGCCTTCTCATTACCCAGCAGCGCCATCGTCTGGTTCGCCCAGTTGCTATAGAAGAGCGTCTTCTGCAGGCGGCGGAGCAGCTTGGCTGCTACCTTGTAATTACCGTTGATGATTTCGCACTCTATAATCCTGCGGGTCAATCGGGCACTCTTGCGATAATTAGGTATTGCCTCCTGCGCCTCGAACATATATCTTTCGGCATCATTCACCATACCCAGGCGGAAGAAGATTTCTGCAGTAGATACCGGCGAAATCATATCGCGGGTAAAGGTAGGGAACAAGCCCTCGCCTCCATTCTGATAGAACTCGAAAAGGCGGTCGGCAAGCATACCCTTCTGGCTCAAAGCAAGATTCACACACGAAACACTGAGCGGTGTGGTTGCCGGCTTCTTCTCTGCCTTCTCTATAATCTTATCCCACTGTTCGGTGCGAACCAGGAAATCATAATCTATCAGTTCGTAGGTCATCTCATCAAAAGATGCCTTGATACCGAACCATGAAGCCACAATCACCAATACATAGCTCAAGACCATGACCACCTTGGATTGCTGCAACTTCTGCAAGGAATTCCGGTGGCATGGAATCATCCCCAGGAAAGGAATCACTACTGCCCATACCATCACAACAAAAGGCAACGGAGATATGGTACCCGGATAGCGATAATAATTAAGTCCGGCAAAGATGCGATACAAAGGATATTGCAAAGTCTGCGTGGTCAATAATATCCAGGCGATAGTAAGAATAAGAATGCCGGCAGAATAGCCTATTCCGGAAAAAACATTTCCCTTCTGCTTGGCATTCTTCAGCGTATCACCTATCATCAGGGCGGCATAAAGGAATACCACCGGACCCAGGAACCAATAAACCATTGCCGTGCTCACCAGTTCGAACACCACCTTCACCAAGCGGTTGTGGAATCGGTTATGAATCCAGCCCATCACCAAGACTCCGAAAAGTGCAACCACAAAAGAGAGCAGCACATTCTGGTCGCCCATAGCACACCATAGGGCGATACTTGGAAGAAAGCTCAGGAGATAGCCCGGGAAATCATGCTTGGCTCCATATTGCTTCATCAGTCCCCATACGGCAGTCTGAATACCTATCAGGAGCAGTCCGATGATGGCACCGCCCAAAACAGGCATATAGTAGAACTGTACCAAAAACTCACTGATATAGTCGGCTAATCCTCCCGGCAGTACAATGCGCTCCAGGAAATAGCCGGTATCAAAGAGAAACATCTGATACTGTTCCTGAAAGCAGAGTCCGCCAACGTATGGCACTGCCCAGAATATCACGACCGCCACTCCGAAAAGCAGCGACAGCAACGGTTTCCAAGTTTTTATCATCAAATTCTTCATGATTCTCCAATCTAATTTTTTTTCGTTTATTCTCTCACAGTCACTTTCGGACGATCATCCGAAAAGATCTGATTGCGGGTTTCCTTTATATCCAGTTTCACCTTAGTCTTTGTGAAATCCGGTACATTATAGGCATCAAACAGCCCATGATAATATTTCCACGGATTGCGCTGCGGAAGAAGGAAAGGTTTGGTTGCCTTACCCTTATCATCGATACTCGAGATGTAGAGACGGGTATAGTTTCCGTTACCACGCTTGCTGACGAAGACAAACCAATGCGAGTTGCTGCTCCAGTTATGATAGCTTTCGCTCATCTTACTGTTCACTGCTGTCAGCGGATAGGTCTGTCTGGTCTTCAGGTTCATCATCCACAGATCAGCATCTGGTTGCACGATAGGGAAATTGCTTCTGCTGCATCGTGTATACATCAGCCATTTTCCATCATACGACGGACGAGCCAAGACGTAACTCATATTCGTCTTCGGACCATTCAGCAGCGTATCCACTTTTTCTCCAAACTTCCCCGTTTTGGCATCGAAAGGAATACTTACCAGCGAGCACTTCACTTTCAGATACTCAGCCGGTACACGGCAAGCTTTCGAAGTACTATAATATAAGGTATTACCATCAGCACTGAAAGCAGGGAATATCTCCAGCCAGTCGGGAGTCATCAGTTTCTGGTCTGTTACCAGCTGATTGTTACGCGTATCCAGTACCACGATATTACTGAAGTCGTGATAAACTTCAATCGGCTTGTAGGTTCCCACGAAGAAACACTGGTGAACGGCATTGGCAGCATAAGCCACATAATTGCCTTCCGGATGCCAGTAGGCATAGCTTCCGGCAGCCTTGGTAGAATCGGTCTTGGTATCTATCCATTGCTGCTTGCCATCCTTCATAATCAGGGTACCTCCACCCTCACCACGTATCTGGCAGGTCAGTTGTCGGGCATCAGTACGATTGGCTGTATGGCAATTGAAACATCTGCCCGGCAAGGCGGTTTCTGTCATGATAGCCGTTTCATCAAAGGTATGGATATCGCGCTGATAGATGCCGATGTTGCCACCCACTTCGTAGCCGGGAGCGATACGGCGATAGGTCAAACCGTAATCATCCAACCGATAAGGACTCACCATCATCTGGAAATCCTGATACTGCTTCCACTTGCCATTCTTACGGGTACAGACGGTAAAAGAGATGCTGCCACCGATGTTCTGCTCAGTAAGCTGATGCCAGTCTTCCACATCGAAGTCAGCCCATTCACCACAGACATGCAGTTCTCCGCCCTTACTTCCTTTTGCCACGACATCCACTACATCTACGGTATCACCTTTGATATTGAAGTTCATCGGAGCAATATCAGCAGGAATGGTCACCCCAATGTAGTCAGGATAAATACTAGGCTTACGATTCACCATGGTAGGATTCTCAACCGAAGGAGTACAAGCGGTTATCCCCATCCATACGGCGATGAAAGCATAAATTATCTTTTTCATTCTTCGCCTCCTTTCTGTTTACTCATCATTCGTTTTACGTATTCTGCGTATGGCGACCCCGGCACATTACCTTGATTCTGTATGCACTTCACAGCATCCTGATAACCCACAGGCATCTGCATATAGCCACCATATTGCTGTACCCAACTGCCATAACGCATGAATCCCTGAATATCTCCCTTCAAGAGCATCTGCCCCATGAAATAGTCGAGTGCCATTTTGTTATCCGGATTGTTGATGAAGAGCAATCCCATCATCTTGTCAATCTCATCATAACTATAAATCATTTCCGTCTTGAAGCGCATTCTTCTAGCCCTTCCCAAATCAGAATCATGACTGATAGCCGTATCATTACCCAGCATCGCTTCCATCTTCACAGCCCAGTCATGATAGAAGAGCGACTGTTTCAAGAGATCGATATTCTTACGTGCAACGGCATACTTGCCATTCACAATCTGACATTCGGTAATGCGCTTCATCAATCTGCCACTCATCTTTCCATTCAGGATGGAAGCCTGCAAATCGCTGGCATAGCGAAGAGAAGAGTTCACAAGACCCAGACGCCAAAAGGCTTCCATCGTAGGATACATCGACATGTTATCGCGGGTACGGGGAGCCAGCAAGGCATCTTCCCCACTCTGATAGAAAGAAAACATGCGGTCGGCAAGCTGACGGGTCTGAGCAAGAGCAAGATTCACGCAGTTGCTGGTATAGAACACCTGTACCTGATTCTCCTGCGCATCATTGATGATATCTTCCCACTTCCCGTTACGCACCTGTTCGTTCTGCTTGAGCAAAGCATAGAGGTCCTTGTCGTATCCCCATTTCTGACCCGGATACTGCATAGGCACGCGATAATAGTTGATACCTGTCATCACAGACATCAATGGATATTGAACCAGAAGGGTACTATAGCAAATCAGCTGGATAGCCAGGAGATAGAGAATAGACAAAAGATAGGTAATCGAAACGGAAGGGAGTTTGCCTTTCTCTACTTGTATCAGGAAAGAAGCCACACGGAGGAAGACATAAAGCCAGGTTGCCCCGCCTCCAATCAGCCAGAATATGACGGGTATCAGAAGTACATCTGCCCACGCCATCCTTGCTCCCCATCTCCGGGTAGCAAGATTCATGAGCCATGTTGACAGCAGGGCTAAGGTCAGAGCTACCGGGAAAGACAGGAGCACTTCGATATCTCCCATCACTTCCAGCAACAGGATAGAAGGAAGAAGAGCTATGAGCATTCCATACCACTTCAACGGTTTGGCTGTATAACTCCTGATTACCTGATAGGTAAGCGACAGGAAAGCCACGAAGAGAAAAGCCAGAATGGCAGCACCCAAAACTGGAACATAATAGAACTGTACCAGGAACTCGCTGATATAATCAGCCAAACCACCTGCCACACTCAGGTCATGCCAAAAGTAGTCGGCAGACCAGAGAAAGAGCTGGTTCTGCTCCTGGTAACATAAGGCTTGTGGATAACCACAATACCAAAAAAGGAAGATGCATAAGCCAAACAATACGACCAGAGTCATTTTCCCATATCTAGAAATGAACTTTTTCATGTACTCAATAGATTAGTCCGGATACCCATTTTTACCAACATCTTCTACAGCAGGCAACCTACTTGGCAGAAGGATACATGTTCTGAAGAAAATCCTTAAACACTCCAGCAGGCTGACGCTTGAGGAAGGAGATGTTATATTCCTTCAACTGGTTCTGTATCTCCTTACCCTTGGTCATCAGCAACTGGTCAGAGCCTTCCTGACGGGCCTGCATACGAAGCTGGTTGTAGGCGCTGTTAAACTTCATGATCTGATCTTTCCAGACCTGGAGAGAATCGTTCTGAGGAGTTCCCCCGGAAATACTGTTGGCACCGACCGTAACTTTGATATCACCCGGTTCGGAAACAACCAGCAAGTCCTGAACCCCATCACGATAGTGATAATCTACGCGAATCACCTTCATCTCAGTAGTATCGGCAACAAATTCAAACTTGCCGTCCTTGATGACAACAGAGTCTACATGGGCAGCATCCTGCTGTCCGAACATAGGCACAAGGAAAATCTTCTTGCCATCCCATCGGTTCGATTCCATCGTACCATGGATACGGCAAATTCCCTTTTCGGCAGACTTACAACCTGCCATTACTACCATACTCGTAACGGTCATCAGAGCGATAACCATCAATAAAATCAATTTCTTCATTATACTCTTAGGTTTAATGTTTATCATCGTTGTTTACTTACAGTTCCATATTGGTTTATGGACTTGTATCAGAAGTTTCTCTATTCACATACAAAAGTACAATAAAAACTCGTAAACACCAAATTTTTTCTGCAATTATACAAGATAGTACAGAAGAAAAGCAATAAAAGTCAAATTCTGCTAACGTAATGAAACGAAAAAACCCCATTCTCTATTTTGCCCCCAACTTGGGGGTGAATTACTGAACTTTCGCATGTGGTTTAAGTACGGGCTGAAGGACCAAAAACTCTTCACTCTTCACCTTATGCCCTGAAACGCCCATAAACAGGGCGTTTCAAGGGGTGAAGAGTTATTGGCGACTCTTCACCCACTCTTCACCACTCTTCACCTAGGCACGAGGTTTCGAGGCTTCGAGGCATAAGAAGAAACTCAAATCCGCCAAACAGAAAGGTGAAGAGTGGTGAAGAGTAGGTGAAGAGTGCCCAAACACTCTTCACCCCTCGGAATACCGATAAACACAGGGGATTCCAGGCGAAAGGTGAAGAGTGAAGAGTATTTCTACATAAGCCTTGCATCAAAACGAAACAAAGCCATTTGGGATGGCTGTTCTAGGCAAACAGCCCACTAGCAGCTAAAGCGCCAGTAGGCTATCTGTGGTTTGCCAGTTAACTGTCTGTATTAAACAGCCTTCTTTTTACCAATTCACAGCAGGTTAAAACAGACAAATAAGAACAGCATTCAGTATATCAAAAAAAAAGAAAAGCCCCGACTACAGAACGGCAGCCGGGGGTTAGACTTATTTATTTTTTATTTCATCTACCAATTTTTCAACTTCCTCTAGAGGGAGCATGGTACCATCTGCAACTTGTTGTGGAGAAAGTCCCATAGCAAGTAATCGTTTAGCGGTTTCTATTCTTTCTTCTGCACGACCTTCAGCACGACCTTCAGCACGACCTTCAGCACGACCTTCCAGCTTTGCATTCCCCAAGACATCATTCTGAATCATGATGGCATTGACATGCTCATCATAAGCATGACGTTCTGCATCCGACATAGAATAATATCTCAACTTCTCACGTGCCTCCTGCAAACCTGGAGCTGTGGTATCTGGTTTGATAACGCCATTTTTCAGATAATCCACCCATTCCTCAATTGGTGACACAGCTACCTTGTTAAACTCATTCACTCTTACCAACATATAAGTTGGGAAGATTTCGGCTGGAGATTTTCTTACGATAGTATCCTTCTCCTTTGTGCTGATAATAAGATTATCTTTCGTATGCAGACCTACAAAATTGTTCTGCCCTACATAGATATAATCAGAGCCTTTGCCAAGATCAAAATACAGGATACTAATGGAATATACCTTCTTCACTTCCTTGTAGGTATTTCCAAGATTGATATGTTCCGTAATAGCCTTAGCCACACCATAGAGTACACGTTCAAGATAATACAATTCACTTGTATTCTGAATTTCTACTATAATGATATCGCCCTTGCTGTTTTTTGCCTTGATATCAACTCTATTGAACTTGTCATCTTCAGCCTGCTGGTTACCTTCGCTTTCCAGTATATCTACGATTTTGATTGGTTCCCCTATAAATACGGTAAGGAAACCCTCCAAAACGCCAAAATTAGCCTTTTGACGCAACAGTCGTTTTATCGCCCAATCAAAGCGTATAAACCTATCTCTTAATTCTTCCATTGTCTAAACCTCCTTAATTGTTTTGATTCGCTTGCAAAGTTACGACTAATTATCGTAACCGCCAAACATTTCCGATAATATTTCAGGATATCCAAAAAGAAAAGCACCGACTGCAGAACTACAACCAAGGCTTACCTTTATTAATATTAGTTTCATTTTAAGAATTTCATATCAAAATATTTCTGCCGAGTTATAATCATTGTATTCCGATTTTTTGTGCAGTTGCACAGATTTTCGGAACAAAGGTAAGAAATACTGCTGAAAATCAACTAATAAAGCATTAATAATTAAGAATAATTATCATTTGAATGTATCTTTTCTGTAAGAACACTAAGTTTACAATTATCTTCTAAGAATCCCATAATTACTTTATCATTTCTGCCCACATTTTACGTGCAGCTAATACACCTGGATTCTTATTCCAATCTATTGCAGGCTGAGCCTTGAACTTACGTTCTACCTCATCTGCACGTTTTTTGAAATTCACAGCCTCTTCACCAAACAGGGTTGGAATTGCTTTTATTGCTGTTGCCATAATAGTATATTCTAAAGTTTTTCTTAAACTTACTTGGATAAAGAATCTGTTTCAATCCTTCATTAAATCAGCCATTAAATCATCCACATTATCAAATACGTCTTTCTTTGCCCATTCTTCACCTCGCTTATATGCTTCTATGTGAGCCTGGGCTTCACGAATAGCCGCTTTCGTCTCTTCATTTGGCTCATACTCCTCTCCTGCCTGACATTTCTTTGCCAAGCGGGCAACATAAGAATTAACCTTAGCCACAAATTCCTCCAGACTATAACCTGCAGGAACGTTATATTGTAAATTAACTGTCTGCATAAAACTAAATTTTAGAACCGCTGCAAATTTACGACTATTTATCGTAACCACCAAACATTTCGGATAATATTTCTGCGTAGGGCAAAAAGAAAAAGCCCCGACTGTAATCACTACAGCCGAAGCCTAACCTAATCGTTATACTTACTTGTTTTTATCTAACTGCTTCAACAAGAAATCCTCCAATGTTTTCTTGTCGGGCAACTGAAGCATATAAGTGGAAACAAACAATTGGTTATCCATACCAGCCAAGGCATACTCCACCATTTTCTTACCCTTTCTCGTACAGAGCAAAATACCAATTGGAGGATTGTCCCCAGGCTGCATCTCATTTTCTCGATAATAAGAAACATAAGCATTCAGCTGCCCGAGGTTCTCATGTGAGAACTCTGAATCTTTCAATTCCAGAATGACACTACAGTGAAGGTATCTGTTGTAGAACACCAAGTCTGGATAATAATACTCATCATCTATTACTATTCGCTTTTGACGAGACTCAAAACATTACTGCTAATGCCCGCACGAACATAGAGATTGGTACTTATCTGGCGACGTAACTCACGAACAGACCATGTACATTTGATACACTCCTGCTCATAGAAGTAACGAGCAAGAGAATCATCAACAGCCATTATCTCCACAATATGAGAGAAAGACAACTTAGCAATTATCAATTTACCCGAAGTTTTCAATTGGTCTAACACTGTCGGACTTTTTGGAATACCCTCGCAATTAGATAATGGAACATTCAAAAAGACAAAATTATCCACCATCTGTGGATAAAGCAGATAAAAGTTACGAGCATTTTTAAACAGTGTAACATTTAATCCCTTTCGATTTACCCGTTCCTCCAATTTCTTTAGAAGTTGCGAACCATACTCAGCACGATCTTTGCGTGCTGTTCAAACTCCACGATATAGTAGCCGATGAGCCAATTGCGCATCGTCTGCATACGATTGATAGCTTTGACGGCACAAGTTTGTGCTGCATCATGAGTACTTTGAATCACATGCGTCAACTCCACGAAAGAGTATTCTCCATGCTTCCAATCATCAACAGGAAGTTCCATCCCATCATGATTATAAATAATAGAATCTTTTGCCATAGCAGCCAACATTTAAACCATTCCGCAAATGTACGACAAATAATTGAATATACCAAAGGTTTGGGCAATTATTTCGTATGAAGCCAAGAAAAAGCCCCGACTGTAATCACTACAGCCGAGGCCTAACCTTATTTATATTATAATCACAACGATTATCTAATCACTCACTTTGAGGGATACATCTTTTCCAAAAACGTTTTGAACGGACCAGAAGACATCCGCTTCTTCATTTGCTCCGTACAACTAGTAATCTGATTAATTATAGCCTTTCGTTTACTTTTCAGCAAAGAAGTATCATTCACATACTTTTCTTGTTTTGAAAGTAAATTAAGAGCTGCGCTATACTTCATCAATTGATCTTTCCATACTTGAAGAGAATCATTTTCTGGAGTACCACCAGCCCTACTATTCTTACCTATAGACACTTGTATATCCCCAGGCTCAGTAACCACCAATAAGTCTTGTGTGCCGTATCTGGCAGAAACTTCGACAGTAATTCGTTTCATTTCACAAGAGTCAGTAGCGAACTCAAACCTACCGTTTTTGATTATCGTCGAGTCCACATGGGCAGCATCTACATGTCCAAACATTGGAACTAAATAGATTTTCTTTCCATCCCATTGAGCAGATTCCATTGTTCCATGAATACGAGACTTCTTAACTGTCGCAGAACCACAACTAGACATTACCAGATTGCCCATAGTCAAAAGCAATCCTACAGTAACAACAACTATTATATTCTTCATTGCAATATTTTTTAGTTACTAATGACTCTTGATAAAAGCAAAGTGCTTTCATCAAGAAAAAGCCCCAACTGTATCACTACAGCCGAGGCCTAACCTTATTTATATTATAATCACAACGATTATTATTAAAACTTATTTATTTGGAATCTTCTTAAAGTTCCAGAAGAAAGCTGTACCCCAATCACCGGCTCCAGGCTCCTCAGCGCAAAGGCGAAGGTTATTTGCATCAGCCTTCAAGATATGGTATGAATACTGTCTCTGTTTTCCTACATTAACCATGATACCCATCAATGGGACAGTACCAGAGAAGTTCATAGTACCGATATCCCAACCTGCCTTTACGACATCTTCATTAACTGACACACGACCAGTCTCACCACGGCTAGTGTTTACACCTTTAGCCAAATCCAAAGAGAACCAACCATCCAGACCATCCTTAGGAAGGTCATTTCCTGTAGCTTGTTCGTCAATCTCATTGGCTTTTACAACCCACCAACCTGGACCAGTGTTTTCAAGGAATGGACCATTGCCCCAAACACCATCAGAAGCCTCAGTATCCCATGTCCATGTACAAGTTGTATATCCGCCATTGCCATCACCAAAGATGTCACTATAAATCTTTGGAAGGTCTGTAAACTCAGAAACTGTTATAGACTTTGGTGTAGATTTAACAACACTTCCATCCCAATTTTTGGTTTCAACATAGTAAGAACGCTCACCAGCCGGTGGCACTACTTGAACTTTTACACTTGTACCTTGGCCCACCATTGAACCATCGCTTGCATCAAACACTTGAATATAGCGTGATGGAGAAGTACAAATCGTCAGATTGTTATTGCCATCGCTCTTTGCTGTAATCTGCAAACCATTTGACAGTTCTTCAGAAGTAACAGATGCATCAGGGCCCTCATTATCATGTGATGGGTCGCAAGCTACAACTGTCAAGGCTAAAGCTGCCATTGCCAAAAATATCTTTTTCATATTGTATTCTATTAAGTTTGTTTATAAACTACAAATTACCATTTCTGATACTCAGAAGTTGCATCTGTCCAACCTTCATTCTGCACTACAGTACCCAATGCCACCTGATTGTCTGGCATCTTCTGGAAGCCGGCAGTTGCGTTATAACGTGCAGCATATCCACCATTATGAGCTTCATTCTTGCCAGGTTGACCATTATAATAAACAGGCTGGTTTGTCTGTCTATCAAGAGCAGCAGCAGCAATATGCCAACGACGAAGATCATTCCAACGAATACCCTCACAAGCCAATTCCCAACGACGTTCATTCTGCAATGCTTGCAAAGAATAAGCGCCAATAGGTGAAAGACCTGCACGTTTGCGTACTTCATTAATGCCGCCTACATCTTCCTTCAGCTCACTTTGCATCAAGAGAACCTCGGCAAAACGCATCAATACCAAGTCGTGAATATTATCCAACTGCATATTGTTATCAGTAGCAGAAGGCCATCCACCAGCAAACATAACATACTCAAAGTTACCTACATAGCTACCATCATCTTTTTTGGCAGTAATAGGGGCCCATTTCTTGCCATAATAATCAGTTTCCTGTACGAAGCCATCGCCACCACCCTTAGTATAGGTAGTAGATTTAGTCCAATCCTGTACAGTAGCATCCAAGCGAGGATCGTTTGGCTCAATACTTTTCCAGTCTGCAACAAGATTAGGAGCCACAGGACCTGCGCCCCAACCCTGACCAAATGGGAATGTATTAGCATAATCCTGACCGCCACGAACACCAAAGTGAAGAGCATATTGGTTACAATAGCCAATACCATTGTAACCATTGGCACCGGTATTCCAATTTGCATGCTTATTAAACTTGATAGAGAACATACGCTCAGTCTCGTCAGGATTAGAGTTTCCGTTTTCATCATCCTCGACCCACTTCAGAGCGTTTCCATCTTTATCCGTAGCATCCTTGGTATAATCATAATCCTTTACTGTACATTTATTTGTGTATGCCCAAAGATTACGGAAATCACCAACCAACTTGTAGCCTGAATTATTGACACAATCGTCAATATATCCAATTACATCTTGCTTTGTCAAAGTAGTTCCATCAGGAAGATCAACAGATGTCAATGGACTATAATTTGTACTAGTCAAATCAGCAATAGTAGATCCATTGCAGAAGAAACCTGTATAGAACAACCAAGCGCGACCGAGCATCGCTTCTGCGCAATACTTGTCAACATGTCCATCAGTTTTTCTTACTGCAGGCATTGTTGCACTAGCATCACGAAGATCCATCAAAATCTGTTTCCAAACATCTTCTATGTTGCCTTGTTTAATCGCATCACCACCAGGAACCGTTCTCAATGGAACGTTTCCATACATTGATGACAACTCATAATAATAGAATGCACGAAGGAACTTTGCCTCTCCCAGAAACTGAGTCTTCAGTTCATCAGACATCGAAGTATTAGGGAGTGCAGCTATCAATGTGTTAGCTCGATTAATACCTTCATAACGCTGCTTATAAAAGTCGTTAGTCATGTTGGCATTGTAGTTACAAATCAAATCCGCTGCTTGCATCATTTTATCGTTGGGACCACCACCGCCTAAACAATCATCGCCAGCCAACTGTGCAAAATAAAGGAAACTCTCCTGTGGATTTGTATTTACAAGATTCAAATTCTGGTATATACCAGCAAGAACCGCCTCACCATCTTCCTGTGAAACAGGGAAGTTACCAGTTGACAACTCACCCACATTCTGCACATCATCGATGTCGCAAGATGCGAAGCTGAATGCCATCAAGGCTGAAGCTACTAATATATTTATTTTTTTCATTGCGTAATCAATTTTAGATTAGAACTTAACATTTACACCAACCATATAGGTACGAGGCTGAGGATAGTTACCGACATCAACACCTGTTACCCAAGATTCACTTGAGTTGAGTGCCATACCATTTTCTGGATCCATACCCTTATAACCTGTAATGGTAAAGAGATTCTGTGCAGCAAAGTAGAGACGAAGCTGAGAGAATGGGCTATTCTTCCAAATCTTAGTAAAGTCGTAACCTACCGTCAAATTCTGAAGGCGGAAATAACTAGCATTTTCGATATAAATATCAGAGATTTGCTGCCAGTTAGGGCCTTCGTTCATCTTGGCCAAGAGAGGATACTTATTAGAAGTACCTTCACCATGCCAGTAACTAAATACTTCTGTAGTATAGTTCTCTGCCTCACCATCAGCAAACTTGCGGAATGAGCGAGCTACTTGCTGACCCAATGCAGCATATCCAACAACAGAAATATCAAATCCCTTGTAAGACGCTCCAAGATTAATACCCATTGTTACATCAGGATGAGGATCTCCGATTTCAGTTTTATCATCAGATGTAATCTTTCCGTCACCATTGGTGTCGACAAATTTCAAATCACCAGGTTTAATGCTTGCACCCTGCAGAGAATTGGCTGCATCGCCATTACAGTTTTTATCCAAATAAGCCTGAACATCTGCAGCATTCTGCATAACTCCATCTGTCTTATATCCCCAGAAATAGCCAATAGGATGACCAACCTCGAAACGAGCAATTACACCTGTACCCTGAGAGAGGAGGTCATTACCACCATCATTATATTTCTGACTAGAGTTAATTGCAGTAACCTCATTGTGGTTGTATGCCATATTCCAACCTACATTATACTGGAAGTCCTTGCCAATTTTGTCATTCCAATTAAGTGCAAGTTCGATACCCTTATTCTCTACAGTACCTGCATTCTTTTTCATGGTTGAGAAACCAGTAGTTGCATCTACAGGAACATCTACCAACAAGTCCTTTGTTTTCTTGTTATACCAATCAAAAGTAAAGCCAAGGCGGCCTCTCAAGAAACGTGCATCCAAACCAATATTCGTCTGTTCAGAAGTTTCCCAAGTCAACTCCTGATTCTCCAAACGAGAAGGAGAGGCACCACTCACGAAACTATCTTTTGAGCCATTGAAAGAATAATAGCTTGTAGAATTGTAAGCAAATGTACTCTGCCACTCAAAATTAGAAACAGTCTGAGCATTACCATTCTGTCCCCAACCTGCACGAAGTTTCAAGAAATCAAGCCAGGAAGCAGTCTTAGCCATGAACTTCTCATTAGAGATAACCCAACCTGCGGATACAGATGGGAAATAACCCCAACGCTTACCTGGTGCAAATTTAGAATTACCATCGGCACGCATGATAGCAGAGAGCATGTACTTCTCATTAAAGTTATAATTTACACGACCGAAGTAAGACATACTTCTAGAATCAGAGCAAGGAGAACCAGATACCGTAGCCGCCGTTCTGTCTTTCATAAAGTCCATGTAGGCATGAGTTAGGTCTCCAAATACCGAATTCGTGGTATTAGCAGACAAACTGAAACCAAAGTCTGGACGACTCTCACCATATTCAGTACCAACCAAGATATCGAAATTATGCTGCTTATTCAAATCGAACTTATAGTTCAAAGTATTGGTTGTACTCCATCCCCAACTTGTACCAATTTGGTTTGTTGCATTATCAGTTTTACGATATGTATCTGCAGTCATCTCATTTGCTGAGAAAATTGGGAGATATGCACGCCATGTCCAAGTATTCTGGTTATAATTGAGCTGTCCACGATATGTCAATCCCTTAATAGGAGAAATCTCCAAGTAACCCGTTGCATGCAAGTTTTGGTTAATGCTCTTATTGTTACCAGACTGGCCATTTACCATTCTCAAGATAGGGTTAGAAGTATAAGTGTTATAAGTCTGCCAACCATCAGTACCTGAAGCCTTTATATCATTCCAATCAAAATATCCACCATCCTTGTTGTAAATAGGAACACATGGATTTGCACGAAGCATATTTGAAAGTTCATTGCTATATTGGTTACCAATCTGAAGACCCTGAGTCTGCTTATGCTGGTAATAAACATTTTCACCAATCTTCACGATATCACGTCCCTTAGCATTACGGTAAATAACATGCTCCGAATTAATGCGGAATGTAAAGCGACGGAAATCAGATTTAACAACTTTGCCGAATACACCATCCTGATACTGATAACCAGTACCAACAGAGAATGTAGAGCGATCAGAACCACCAGTTACGTTCAAGGCATGGCTTGTAGTAACAGCATTCTTATTGCGTATTGCATCTACCCAATCTGTACCAGCATTAGTACCATCGTTGTAAGCCTTCAGCAAATCTGCATCAATAAACTTAGACCAATCCCATTGTGCTGCTCCACTATTGTAGCGTACCATGTTCTGAACATCCATATACTGCTTAGCTGTCAACATCTGTGGCAAACGGTATACATTTGACCAACCTACATTGGCATCATAAGTAACCTGTACTTTACCCTGCTTACCCTGCTTGGTAGTTACAAGGATAACACCATTGGCAGCAGCAGAACCATAGATGGCACAAGATGCAGCATCCTTCAAAACATCAAGACGCTCAATGTCGGCAGGGTTCAAACTATTGATATCGCCAGCAACGCCATCGATAATATAGAGAGGAGCTGTGTTACCGTTGGTACCGGCACCACGAATAGAAATCTTAAATCCATCACCTGGCTGACCTGAGTTTGCCTGGATATTAACACCAGGAGTCTGACTCTGCAAAGCGCCGAGCACCTGTGTGGTATTCATCTTCTGAATATCATCACCCTTTACCTCAATGGTAGCACCGGTTACGAGCTTTTTCTTCTGGACACCATAACCTACAACAACAACCTCATCAAGAGTCTTGTCATCGGTCTTCATGGTGACCTTTAGATTTGACTGGTTACCCACAGCAATTTCCTGTTTCTGGTAACCGATATAGGTAATTACAATAGTAGCGCCTGGCTTCACATTCAATGTAAAGTTACCATCAAGATCAGTAACTGTACCATTTCCAGGGTTGCCCTTTTCTACTACACTTGCACCGATAATAGGACCTTCTGCGTCGCTTACATTACCAGTAACTTTCTTAGCTTGCTGAACTGCATCTACAGTTTGATATGGGGGGGTCGCCAATGCTTCAGTTGTATAACTCAAGCCTAACGATGCTAACGCTCCCACAAGCAGCATTGATTTTTTTAAGTTCAAATTCATACTTTAGTACTTTCTAGGTTGAATAGAATTAAACGTTTGTTGACTCTGACTATCAAAAATAGTCATTCTTTTAGTTTCCGACATATCTATCAGATACGAAGGAAACAAACAGGTTAAGTTGAATTCATCTTCATAATGGTTATTGTTTATATTGTTTATTGTTGTTTCATTTCATCACCAATCTGAAGTCATTTTTTATGGAAGTATAAGTGGCAAACAGATTTTCGATTGCAAAGTTACATTTCTTTTACGAAAAAAGCTGATACTATTTTGCTGATTTTAAGTATTATTTTGATTTTAGTTATTTTTTTTAATAAATCCCGACAAACACTAAAGATTTATTAAAATTCTGTGTTTTCCTTACACTTATTATATATGTATGTTTTGTTAACTCTGAGCAAAAAAGTATTACCTTGCCGCTATTGAGCAGCAAGGTAATTACGTGCAGGATTGGCATACATCTCGAGAATTCTCTCTCTCAAGTAAGCTTCATCCTTATTTG
>ERZ1034973.491-NODE-491-length-27953-cov-34.295648_pt1 | contig 27953 bp, 28 predicted proteins | sample MGYA00520686_ERZ1034973 | MGnify/ENA primary metagenome ERZ1034973 (study PRJEB33766, sample SAMN09781775) | gut metagenome | biome: gut microbiome | host: Homo sapiens | place: Madagascar | study: EMG produced TPA metagenomics assembly of the PRJNA485056 data...
TCTCGTATCGCAGCCTTCCCCTCTAGGGGAAGGTGCCCCGCAGGGGCGGATAGGGCAGACATGGTATGAAAGATAGCCGAGATAAGGTTTCCCCGTCACTCCTATGAGAGCTGCAAGTCCCCGCGGCAGATTGAACGTGAAAATGAGATGATCGTTATTTCACATCGCCTTTTGGCATGCTTGGCAGAAAGGAGACCGAAGGACTTGGAAACGAAAAGACTAAAAAGGCTTTCTACGCCTTTTTAGTCTTTTCGTCTTTAAGTGGGATCTCCGGAGGGTTCTTCCACTTTCGCATCTGCACGATATTTGACAGAGAAGAAAATAAAGACGAGAAGAGCGCAGGTGAAGGACGCCAGACTGGTAAGCTGCGCGCTCTTGAGACCGAAGGCCAGACTGCCATAGTCACCGCGGAAGAATTCCAGAAAGAAACGAAGCAGTGAGTAGAGCATGATGTAGAGACAGAAGGTCGTACCGCGGGCATGTCTGAAGCAGGCATACCACAGGAGCAGTCCCAGAATGATGAGATCTCCCTGACACTCCCAGACCTCGGCAGGCCAGAGAGGCTGTGCGCCGTAGGTACGGTAGGCAAGTGTGGTATCAGGATACAAAATACCGAAATTGGCGCCCGTCGGATGACCGAAGGCATCACCATTCATGAAGTTGGCGATACGTCCGATGGCCTGTCCGAAAATGATGGCGGGCGTCACGGTATCCGCAAAGGGCAGGACTGGTATCTTGTGTTTTCTGAGATAGAAATAGGCAGCCACGCAGGCAAAGATGACGCCTCCCTGGATGGCCATGCCGCCCTGCCACACGTAGGGGATCTCAAGCAGATGATCATGATAGTAGTCCCAGTCAAAGAAGAAGACATCCCAGAGACGTCCGCCAATGATGCCGACAAAGGCGATGGTGATGCCGAGATCAAAGACATGTTCATGCCAGCCGCGGCCGTCCTTCTTCAAAAGGTAGTAGGCCATGATGCATCCGAAGATGATGCCCAGAGAAAAAAAGATTCCATAAAAACGGATCGGAAACCCACCGATGAAAGTGACATATTGATGCATGGATGGTACTCCTTTGTGTAAAGCAACCGAGAATCAGAAATGAGAAAACAAGAAGCATTTCTCATTGGGTATTTATATGAAAATCGATCCCTGCTTCCGTTGAAATCCATAGAAAGGGACCTAAGGAAACGCTGCCCTGAATCGTTTCTTTTTATTATACAACAACCGTAAAGTATGAAAAAATCAAATACTTGCCTGTATGATACTTATACTTATATGAAAGACAGGCTCACATCATACCGAAAATTTTCATATTTTAACAATATTCAGCCAATAATAGAAAGAATTTATACATATAGGGGGTATAGGTAAACGCATAGAAAACTCGATTTCCTCATAGAGGACTAATGCGATAAATGAGAATCAGAAAAATTCATGAATATCAGTAAAATCAAGTAAAATACGCTATAGTTAGGATCTATTCTCAAATAAAATGGAAGAATAGGAGAGAATTGAAAATTTCAAAAGTACTTAAAAACTAATAATTTTATCGTTTTTTTGAAAGAAAGGACTTGAAATCCTAGAAAGCTATGGTATTATACTCATATAAGGAAAATAACTACTAATGACTATTTACTTTTGCATAGCTGCGGGTTCAATAATAATAACAATACCCCACTAAAAATAATAACAAAGCTGTGCGATTGGATTTCCTTTTTCTTTTTACTTGCTATGGGAGGAACTTCATAATGAGAAACTGTGTATTAATCATCGAACATGATCCGAGTGTCAGCCGTTTCATGCAGCTCAAGCTGGAAGAAGAAGGCTTCAGCTGCCTCATTGATAATACGGGAGAGGCGGCTGTTGATCTGGCAGGTCAGCGTCAGGTGGACCTGATCCTCCTGGATCCGGATGAACCACTGAAGGGCGGCCATGAGATTCTGGGAAAGGTGAGAGAGATCAGCTCTCTGCCGATCATCTACCTGTCTTCCGATACCTCTGTCGATGCGAAGGTCGAAGCTCTGAATGCCGGTGCCGATGATTATATGACAAAGCCATATGCTACCAAGGAACTGATCGCTCGCATCCATTCTGCGCTGCGCCGCCACGAAGAACCGAAAATTATCGTGGACCCGGCCTTCACGATCGGTGATCTCTCTATCTATCCGGAACGTCATGAAGTACGTGCCAGTGATGAAGTTGTCGATCTCACAAAGAAAGAATTCGATCTGCTCCTTTTCCTGGCCAAGAATAAAAACCGCGTACTGAAAAGAGAAGAGATCCTGGAAAAGGTCTGGGGCTATGGCTATGCAGGAAAGACGAATATCGTGGACGTTTATGTCCGCTATCTGCGCAGCAAGATCGATGAAAAAGTTGGCAAGAAATACATCCATACCGTTCGTGGCATCGGCTACGTAGCTAGAGACTGATATGATCCGTCAAGTCATTGTCGTAGAAGGTAAATCGGATATCGCTCGTGTGAGCCATGCCGTAGAAGCTGATATGATCGCCACGGAAGGCTTCGGCATCCGCCGCGAAACATTAGAACAGATCCGCCTCGCTTATGAAAAGCGGGGCATCATCATCCTGACGGATCCCGATGGTCCGGGAGAACGCATCCGTCAGCGACTGACCCGTCTTTTCACGAAGGCGCTTCATGCCTTCGTGCCGAAGTCAGAAGCCTCCACAGAAAATGATGTCGGGATAGAAGACGCTTCGCCCGAGTCCATCCGAAAGGCGCTGTCCTGTCTCCGTGTCCAATATCAGGAAGACTCGGAGGAGTTTTCCATGGGAGATATTTTTGCGGCAGGTCTTACAGGCAGGCCGGATTCTTCTGAAAAAAGAGCCCGAGTCGGTGCGCTCCTTGGTATCGGCTATGGGAATGGGAAACAGTTTTTGAAACGGCTGAATCATTTCGGCATTACTCGCAGCGAGTGGGAAAAGGCATTGGAAGCATGCCAGAAGGAGCCGACATGTTAGACGCCAATTTAGCAGATCGTAAAGTCGTCCAGTATGTGATGAACCGCTTCGGTATCCACGCGAAGCACCGCCTGGGGCAGAACTTTCTCATCCGACCCGATGTCGTTGCTGCCATCGCAGAGGCTGCTGAACTCAGCGATGGGACGCCCGTCATGGAGATCGGGGCCGGTATCGGCACTCTGACGCAGGCACTCGCGGAGACCGGTGCGGATGTGACAGCCTTCGAGCTGGATCAGAGCTTGAAGCGCGTCCTCGACCATACACTGGAACATTATAAGAATATTCATATCATCTATGAGGACGTGCTGAAAGCCGACCTCAAGACCATTCTGGGAGAAAGGGACTGGCACTGTGCGGCGAACCTGCCGTACTATGTGACCACGCCGATCCTCCTGACGCTCATTCAGTCAGGACTTCCCATTTCTCTCTTCGTATTCATGATGCAGAAGGAAGTGGCAGACCGCATCCTGGCTGCGCCCGGCTCGAAGGACTACGGTGCTTTGACACTTGCGGTACAGTTTGACTGCACGGCAGAGCGTGTCATCGACATCCCGCCGACCGCCTTCATCCCGCGCCCGCAGGTCACGTCGACGGTGCTCAAGATCCGCCGTCGCGAGAGACCGGCAGTCGAGGTGAAGGATAGAAAGCTCTTCTTCAGCCTCGTCAAGATGGGCTTCGGGCAGCGCCGCAAAGTCTTCACAAATGCGATGAAAGCAGGCGGCATCTCTGCCGATATGGTGAAGGCGATCCTCGAAAAAGCGGATATCGACGGCTCCCGTCGCGGAGAGACCTTCTCCATGGAAGAGTATGGCCGCATGGCAGATGCATGGTATGAATTGATCCATGAATAAGAAAAGTCCCACTGATGTGATCAGTGGGACTTTTTACGTGGGAGATCATGTGTCATGAACCATGTTGAAAAGGAGACGGCTGAGAACTTTTACGGGACCGGAGAGCACGATCATCAGCTGATGCTGCGATATGATGGAGTAAGAGGATGTGGTGCGCTTGCCGGAGGATATCGTCCGCCGGTGCAGAAGAGGCATGGCTACAGGGCGTATGTAGGGAAAACACTGGAGGGGAGACCCTTCCAAGCAAAAAAGCTCTTTGCCGAAAAAGGCAAAGAGCTTTTGCTTGGCGGAGCAGGTGGGATTCGAACCCACGGGCCTCGAAAGGCTAACGGATTTCGAGTCCGCCTCGTTATGACCACTTCGATACTGCTCCATGATGAGATGATTTCCGGCGATGGATAAAGAAATCGTCCATGAGTGTCTGACACTTCTCTTTCAGGATCCCGGAAGTGATGTCCAAGGTGTGATTTGCCATACCCTCTCCGATGTGGAAGCACGAGTCAATACCGCCATAGAGGGGATTGGCTGCACCGTAGATCAGATGTGGGATGCGGGCATTCATGATGGCACCTGCGCACATTGGGCATGGCTCTATGGTAACATAAAGCCGCGTGTCCGTCAAACGCCATTTGGAAAGAAAATGGGAGGCGGCGCGGATGACATTGACTTCTGCGTGGCTGGTGGGGTCGAAGGTGGCTTCGCAGCGGTTGTGGTCAGCAGCGAGTATGATGTCTTTATAGACGAGGACGGCACCGATGGGGATTTCTCCTTCGTCATAGGCTTTTTGTGCTTCTTCAAGTGCGATCTGCATGTATTCCGTGTCTGTCATGGGGGGCTCCTTGGGAAAATACAGAGTTCAGGGTTAGCCCCGGGGCGGGGCGCCCTTTGATTACGTACGAAATAGGTTCGGCGGGTTCAACAGGTTCAGAGGGTTCAACGGGGGTGGTGCGGCGCATAAAAACATAGAAGCGCCGCGGAGTATAAATAGGACGATGCTCGAAAGTGGCATTTAAGTCACCAGTCACTAGTCACTCCTAATCCCCAATCCCTAATCCCTAGCCACTCATCCCTGCTTTCAAACTTGTGGTGCGGCGCATAACAAAGTGAAAGCGCCGCAGAGTTTGGAATTGATTGGCATATCGCTTACCGTTATTTTACCACATTCCGTGTAGCTATCGTATCCGCGTCAGTTTGAACTCGCTGAAAATGGCTTGTCCTTTCTTTCTGAAAAAATCCCATTTCATTCTTTCCTATCTATGGATGGTTGTGCTAAAATAAAGTGAAAATACCTTACAGGTATGATGACAGAACGGAGGAGAAGAATGGAAGAAGAAAGAAAAGCTGCGAATTTTATCGAAGCAGAAATCAATAAAGATATTGCAAATCATGTCTATGCGAATGATCGGGTGCTGACGCGTTTTCCGCCGGAACCGAATGGATACCTTCACATCGGGCATGTGAAGAGCATCTGTCTCAATTTTGGCATTGGACAGAAGTATCATGGGGAGACGAATGTCCGCTTCGATGATACGAACCCGGCAAAGGAAGAGGTCGAGTATGTGAATTCCATTCTGGAGGATGTGAAGTGGCTCGGCTTCCATTGGAAGGAACCTGTCCATTATGCATCTGACTATTTTCCGCAGCTGTATGAATTCGCCTGCAAGCTGATCCGCATGGGTCTTGCGTATGTCGATGACCAGACGAGTGAGGAAATCCATGATACCCGTGGCGATCTGAAACATCCGGGCAAGGAAAGTCCGTATAGAAACAGGAGCGTCGAAGAGAACTTGAAGCTTTTCCAGGAAATGAAGGAAGGCAAGTACAAGGATGGGGAAAAGGTGCTTCGCGCCAAGATCGATATGGCTTCGCCGAATATGGTCATGAGAGATCCGGTCATTTATCGTGTGCTGCATGCGACCCATCATAGAACGGGGGATACCTGGTGCATTTATCCGCTCTATGACTTTGCACATCCGCTCTCTGATGCCATCGAAGGGATCACGCACTCCATCTGTACGCTGGAGTTTGAAGAACGTCGTCCGCTTTACAACTGGTGTCTGCAGGCATTCGACGGGCCGGAAAAGCCGCGCCAGATCGAATTTGCCCGCCTCAACGTGACGACGATGATCACGAGCAAGAGAAAGCTCCGCAAGATGGTAGAAGCCGGCCTCGTTTCCGGATGGGATGATCCGCGTATGCCGACCATCAGTGGGATCCGCCGCCGCGGCTACACGCCGGAGTCGCTGCGTCATTTCTGTGAGCTGGTAGGGGTTGCCAAAGCAGATAATCTCGTCGATATCGCACAGCTGGAATACTGCATTCGTGAAGACCTGAAGGCGAAAGCTCCGCGCCTCATGGTGGTCATCGATCCGGTGAAGGTCGTCCTCACCAACTATCCGGAAGGACAGATCGAAAAGATGACGATGGAGAACAATCCGGAGGATGCTTCGGCCGGAGAACGTCAGGTACCGTTTGGCAGAACTCTCTATATCGAACGGGAAGACTTTATGGAAACACCGGTGAAGAAATTCTTCCGTATGACACCAGGCAAGGAAGTCCGCCTGAAAGGGGCTTATATCGTGAAGTGTGAGGATGTCGTCAAGGATGCCCATGGCGATATCGAGGAGATCCACTGCACAGTCGACTTTGACACAAGAAGCGGTACGCCGGGAGCGGATCGCAAGGTGAAGGGGACGCTCCACTGGGTAGCCGCTGATACAGCGGTCGATGTGGAATCCCGCCTCTATGACTACCTGATCCCGCCGGATGATACGGATGATGGCCGCGATTTCATGGAGAAGGTGAATACCCACTCGCTGGAAATCAAGCACAGCAAGGCAGAGCCGGAAATCAAAAAGTACAAGGTCGGAGATCGCTTCCAGTTCCTCCGAAAAGGCTACTTCATCATCGACAAGGACAGCAGCGAGGATCATCTGGTCTGCAACCGCATCGTAGGTCTGCGTGATACTTGGGCAAAGCTCGCCAAGAAGAATGGCTGATATGAAGATGTGGAAACGCGTTTGCGCCGGGCTTCTCGTGGCTGCCCTGCTGCCGGTCTCCTCGCTGGCAGCGGAGACGCTGGATCTCAAAGGCATCGGGCGGATGACGGTGCCAAAGAATGTGACCTTTGAAAAAGGGGCGCAGGAGGCACTGCCCTTCCTGTCTGCAGGTGGGACAGAGCGATTCTTTTTGCGGCGCGGGATGACAGGCAGTGTATATTACACGATGACCTATGCGAATCCTCCGGATTTCAGCTATGGCTGGGCGATGTCGCATAAGCTCGGGGTATCTTATCTTCTCGGCATCGGAGCGGTGAGTCATAAGGATGATCCGGCGGAAGCACAGCTGGATCTCATTGCAGCCGATCTCAATGAAAGGCTGATAGAGTCCGGAGCATCTTTTGATGGCGAAGCACCTTTGGTAAAAAGCAAGGATAAGAAGCATCTTCGCTATGAGGGCTCTGTCGTCATCACGACGAAGGAAAAAGATGTCACATACCATGAGGCGTATCAGATCGTCCTTGCCTGTGATGGTTATTTCACAACGCTCGGCATCATCAATACAGATGCGGATCAGAAAGATCTTACCGCGGCGGTAAAGACAATGGTGCAGAAGAGAAAACTCCCTGAAAAGGTGAAGCTGCTCGATCTGGCAAAACGAGGGACATCCCTGACAGAGTGGGAGTGAATGGAAGCATTGATTCTCCGGAGCGTCCCTGCCGCCAACATCACCATTGACAAGGTGACCTTAAACATTTAATATGTAGGTGTAGTAAATTCAGGGAAACATGGATGTCATTGCGGCATCAGGTTTCTCAGATGTACTGGTATGTAATAGGAGGAATTCCAAATGGCAAAAGTAGCAATCGTATACTGGTCCGGTTCCGGCAACACAGAAGCTATGGCTCAGGCTGTAGAAGAAGGTGCCAAGGCAGCTGGCGCAGAAACGACCCTTTCTTTCGTTTCTGACACCACGGCTTCCGATGTAGCAGCTTTCGATCACATCGTCCTTGGCTGCCCGGCTATGGGTAATGAAGAACTGGAAGAATATGAATTCGAACCATTCTTCGCAGAACTGCTTCCACAGCTGAAAGGTAAAGTTGTCGGCATTTTCGGCTCCTACGCTTGGAATCAGGGCGACTGGATCGAAACCTGGAAACAGCGTTTTACCGATGAAGGCATCGAACTCGCTGCTGAACCGGTCAAAGCTTACAGCTATCCGGACGACGATGCACTGGCAGCTTGCAAAGCTCTTGGCGAAACCGTTGCTAAAGCGTAATGACTATATAAAAAAGGGCGTTCCGAGGAGCGCTCTTTTTTTGTAGAAGAAGGAAAATGAGAGGTTCTTGCGAATGGCGACAGGCTCTTCTCCCTTCACATTTCTATTTGGATCAGCATTTCCTTACATTTTCGCAAAATCTCATGAGACGTGGGGATGATGGATGCAGTCATTCCCCGGTGAGGAGGTCAAGATGGGACAGAAAGTAGCGATCATTTTTTATTCTGCGACAGGGAATACGGAAGCTATGGCGGAGGCTGTCGCAGTCGGTGCTAAAAAGGCAGGAGCTGATGTGCTGCTGGCGCCGGTATCTGATGTGGATCCGGTGGAGATCGGCAACACCTGCCATCGGATCATTTTGGGCTGTTCGGCCTGGGGGGTGGAGGTTATCGAAGAGGCGCAGATGAAGCCCTTCTGTGATAAGCTGAAGCCCTACCTCAAGGGAAAGATCATGGGCATCTTCGGCTCGTGTGGCTGGAGCCGCGGCGCATGGCTGAATTCTTGGTACAATGAGCTGCACTTTGCCGGAGCCAGATTCCCAGCGCATCCGCTCCTAGCGTATGGCTACCCGGATGAGACAGCACTCAAGAATTGCGAAGAGCTCGGAAAAGCAGTGGCAGAGGCAGAAGATGAATGACTGACACTTAAGGAAACGCTGATTCAATCGCAGAGTCAGCTTCCACAAGAATTTTTATACATAGCTTCGTCATAGCCTTCCTTAAATAGCTCGCTATTCGCGTCAGGTTATTCCTCGCTATGCATAAAAATTCAAGAGTAAAATCTGACAACGATTTAATCAGTGTTTCCTTAGTGCCTAATCCCCGGATATGCTCTTTGGGATCGGTGTTTCCTCCAAACGGCTATTTATCATTATTTTTTGACAGCAGCAATCCTCAATAATGAAAGGAATTTATCAATGAATTGGGACAATAAATTTGCCAGCGATGTGAAAGCGGTACCATTTTCCGGTATCCGTAAATTTTTCGATCTGGCCAGCTCTATGAAAGATGTGATCTCTCTGGGTGTCGGTGAGCCGGATTATGCGGCTCCTGATAAAGTCATCCATGCCTGCATTGACAGTCTGAAGAGAAAAGAAACGTCTTATACGTCGAACTGGGGACTTCTTGAGCTCCGTGAAGAGATCGCCAAGCTTTTTGCAAAGCGTTATGGGCTGACCTATGATCCGAAGGATGAGATCATGGTGACCGTTGGTGTTTCAGAAGCCATCGGTCTTGTCATGACGACTTTCTTGAATCCGGGAGACGAAGTGCTGATCCCTGATCCTGCCTACCTGGCGTATCCGGCCTGCGTTTCTATTGCGCACGGCGTACCGGTCCTGGTACCGACCTATGCGAAGGATGAATTCCGCCTCACGGTAGAAGAACTTGAAAAGAAAGTCACGCCAAAGACGAAGGCCATCCTGATCGGATATCCGAATAATCCGACCGGAACGATCATGGACAGAGCGTCTCTGGAAAAGGTCGCTGCTTTTGCCAAAGCTCATGACCTCATCGTCATCGCGGATGAAATCTACTGCGATCTGACGTATGAAGGGCAGCATACCTGCTTCGCTTCGCTGCCTGACATGCAGGAACGCACGATCGTCTTGAATGGTTTCTCCAAGTCTTATGCGATGACGGGTCTTCGTATCGGCTACGTTTGTGCTCCGCGGGAAGCACTCGAGGAGATCTACAAGGTACATCAGTATGAGATCCTCTGCGCTTCCACAACCAGCCAGTATGGTGCGATCGAAGCACTCAGAAACTGTGATGATGATGTAAAAGCTATGTTTGAGGAATATGCGGCCCGCCGTGAAATGATCTATCAGGGGCTGGTGGATATCGGTCTGACAGTCTTCAAACCGAAGGGCGCTTTCTATATTTTCCCGGATATCAGCTGTACAGGGATGGATGAGGAAGAATTCTGCGACAGGCTCCTTACGGAAGAAAAAGTCGGTGTCGTACCCGGCACCTGCTTTGGACCGCAGGGGAAGAATCACATTCGCATTTCCTACGCAGCCAGCCGTGAGAATATCGCTGAAGCGCTTAAACGCATGGCCCGCTTTGTAAAGAAATATAAAAAGGCATAAATACAAGGAAACGCTGATTCAAAAGAGGGCCTTCCACGTCGTGGAGGCTCTCTTTTGCTTGACAGATGAGAGGCGGGGCTAGCATAATATGATTGTTGTGAGTTTCAGCCATGAATGACCGGTCATGGATCATGGCTTTTCGATAAAAGGAGAAAATGATGAAGCTACGCATATATCTACTGACACTCCTGCTCGGAGTTCTCGGCTTTGCAGGATGCGAAGCAGCAGAGCAGAACATGCGTGAAACGGCTCTTCCTGCATCGGCCGAGGCTCCGGCGGAGAAGACCATAGCGGAGTCTCATGGGAAAGCAGCGAAGGAGGAGACAGCCGAGACCCCGCTTCTTCCGATCGATGCCTCTCCGCTTGCCAGTGATGATTTTATACTGCATGGTATGGCCTTGGGAGATCGCGTGGATTCTCTGATCCGGAATATGGGCGTGCCGGATGCCATCTCGCGTGGCAGTGTAAGTGATACCTATACATGGAAGGATTTCACTGCGCGGGTGAACCATGCTGTTACGGAAGAGAGCGCCTGGAAGGTCATGGGGAAAAAGGCACCGCCCACAGGCCTGACCGAGTATCGAAGCGAGAGAAAGGATCTGGAAACGCTGCGCGGCATTCACGCCGGAAGCTCACGTGAAGCTGTCCTGCGTGCCTATGGTCGCCCTCTTCGCCTTCTTTGGGATGGGGAAAAGAGGGATTTCCTTCTGACTTATGAAGCCGGGGATCAAGAAATTTCTTTCACCATTCATAAGAACGTGGTAAAATCATTGCATGTGTCTTACTTGTCTGAAAAGAAAAAGAAGAAGACAGAAACGCAAGAAAGGCATGATTTTTTGCCGAAAGGGGACTTCTCTTTGGCGGGCCTTTCCTTGGGGCAGCGCTTCAAAGACTACTCTTTTATGGAGTGGGAACGGAAGATGATGAATCCCGGAGAGGAAATCTGGTACTACGAGGGCTATGGCGTCCGCATGACAAAGAAGGAACACTGGATCATGGCGTTCTTCCTGACAGATGATCGGATGCTGACTCCTCGAGGCCTTGCCATGGGCGATGATCAGTCGACGGCGGAAATGCTCTATGGCGCGCCACAAAAGCTGGAGATGGATACCTCTACAGGCAGCCCGCGCACAGCCTATGTGTACTTCTCCCAAGGGCAGAAGGAGGTACTCATCCTCTATTTCAAGAATAAAAAAGTGGATGGCATCGTGTGCGCCGGAAATCCACAGCGGAGAAAGTGACCTGTCCCCAGGCACTCATTTTTAGTAGTCAAGCAATCTGAGGTGTTATCGTGTACGATTATTTTTGCGCATTTATTGTCGGCGTAGTGGAAGGGCTGACAGAGTATATTCCAGTTTCATCGACAGGCCATATGATCATCGTCGGGCATATGCTGGGCTTCGAGGGGACGCTTGCCGATCTCTTCGATGTCTTCATCCAGCTCGGTGCGATCCTTTCCGTTCTCGTGGTGTACAGAGAAAAATTTACCTTTATCCTGAATACCCATCACTGGTTTCGCACAAAGGGGCCTTCTCTTCTGAATCTGGCCATCGCCATGTTTCCGGCCTGCCTTCTGGGGCTTGTTTTTCATGGATTTATCAAGAATACGCTCTTTGGTCCCATGACAGTCATCATCGGTCTGGTGCTGGGCGGTATCTTCATGATTGCGGCTGAAAAAATGCATAAGCATTTCTCTGTGACAGATGTAGATCACATCACATGGAAGCAGGCGCTGAAGATCGGACTCTTCCAGTGCCTCTCTCTCTGGCCGGGGTTTTCTCGAAGCGGCAGCACCATCGCCGGCAGCCTGCTCTTGGGAATCTCCAGAAAAGCGGCAGCAGACTTCACCTTCATCATGGCGGTTCCTCTGATGTTCCTTGCCTGCATCTATGATCTTCTGAAAACGATCAAGTACCTTGAAATGGGTGACTTTGGCATTCTGGCCGTCGGATTTGTGACCGCTTTCTTCGTGGCGTATGCATCCATTCTTTGGTTCCTGAAATTTCTGAATACTTCGACACTGACTGGCTTTGCCATCTATCGTTTCGTTGTCGCACTCGTTGCACTCATTTACTTCTGGTGAAAAAAGGCTCCCGCTTCGGCGGGGGCCTTTTTTAGCGGCGTGAAATCGTTTCTTGCTGCCTAAAAATCAAGTCCCATACGGTCTTTATACATCGTTTCATCATAACTATCCCTTTGGCTGCTCCTCCCCAAAGCCCTCCAACTGCAGGATCTCCGCAGAAGCCGTTTTCGGCGATGGCACAGCCCGAGAGATTGGCCGATGGGGGATTGGCATGCAAATCATTGTTCCCTACTGGCAAAAAGAATACATTCATGGTATGATTGAATTTGTAGTAGTAGGAATAGTTTCTATTTCTGCCTGAAAAGAGAGAGAAGGAGGGGAGTACATGAAGGCTTATATCCGTATCAGACATACTGGAGAATTATATGACCGCAGCTGCTATGCAGCCTATGCGGGAGCAAATGAACTGGATATCCCTGTGAAGCCCTATAAAGTGGTGTATTCTCTGACCGATAATGATCCGAAGGATCCTGTGGTGGGGACATTTTCTGATGTGAAGGTGGCGCTCGAAAGATTCGGCGTGAAGCTGCTGCCACTGGATTATCCGGATGAGTTGATGCCCTTCGTCGGACGAAAGATCTGGAAATCGACACTCTTCACCATCACCAGCCATGCGGAAGACTGGCATGTCTTCGTCAAACCGGTGGAGGATGTGAAGCGATTCCATGGTACTGTGCTCGATAAGTCGGAAGACCTCATCAAGCTGGGCGGGGGACTCGAAGATATCGATGTCTGGTGCAGCAGCCGTGTGAATTTCATCTCCGAATGGCGTCTTTGGGTACTTCAGGGAGAGATCGTAGGTCTTTGTCCATATAAAGGACGCTGGGATATTTTCCCTGATCCCAGAGTCCTCAAAGCAGCCGTTGCTGCGTATCATTCCGCCCCTGCCGGCTATGCGCTGGACTTTGGTATCACGGATGAAGGCAAGACGCTCCTGGTCGAGGTATCTGATGGCTATGCGCTCGCTTCCTTTGGCTTGAAATCAAGGCTCTATATGCAGATCCTTCTTGCACGCTGGCAGGAATTAACTAAAGATGTGAAAGTGTGAGCTGGCGTATCTGCTCATCATTTTGTCCCTATGGCACCGATGCTTGTAGTACCTTTGTGTTTTCTGCAGTAGTCGGTGCTTTTCTTACCTGCAAAGCGGATCCTCCGCTTTGGCTGTCTTTGGCTGACAGGTGAGCCGCAGTGGTACGGCACAAAAAGAGGCGCCGCGAAGCTTATAAACAGATAAAACTTTCAGGCATTTTGCATACTGCCTATGCGCTTCTTGTGAAACGGACAGGATACGCAATAACGATGAATGAATTTACAGAAAGGAGGAGTTGTGGTGAGGCTGAGCAATGATTTTCTGCAGCGGCTGAAGGACAGTGTCAATATCAATGACATCATCGGCTCGTATGTCGATCTAAAGAAAAAAGGAAGATACTATTTCGCCTCCTGTCCTTTTCATGGACCGGAGAAAACTCCTTCTTTTTCAGTGTCTCCGGAAAAAGGATTTTATTATTGCTTTGGCTGTCACGAGAGCGGGGACGTCTTCCATTTCCTGCAGAAGATGGAAGGGATCACTTTCATGGAGGCCGTGGAGAGAGTAGCTGACTATGCCCATATCGATATGCCGACGGAGGAGATCTCTCCGGAAGAACGGCAAAAGTCAGCCATGATGAAGAAAATGGTGGAGGTCACGGAGCTTGCAGGCTCTTATTTCCACAATTGCCTCACACGGACGCAGATGGGACAGGCGGGAATGGCGTACTTCGAGAAGCGCCACCTTTCGATGGAAACCATAGAAAGATTCAAGCTGGGCTTTGCACCGGCGGATTGGCATCGTCTATACCATGACTTCACGACGAAAAAGCAGATAGATCCGAAGATACTCACAGCCTGCGGGCTTTGCGGGTACAAGAATGGAAACTATTTTGATATGTTCCGCAATCGCTGCATGTTTCCCATTCTGGATCTGAAGGGGCGTGTGGTGGCATTCGGCGGTCGTGTCATGGATGACAGTAAGCCGAAGTATCTGAATTCGCCGGAAAGCCCCATTTTCAATAAGCGCCGTCTCCTTTTTGCTATCTATCAGGCACTGCCGGAGATCCGCAAAAAGCGGCAGGCGATCATGGTCGAGGGCTACATGGATGCGATTGCCCTGCATGCCCATGGTGTCACGAATGTAGTAGCTTCCCTCGGGACTGCCTTCACTGTAGAGCAGGCAAGGCTTCTCAAAAAATATGCCGACGAGATCGTTTTCTCTTATGATATGGATGCTGCCGGTCAGAATGCGACGCGGCGGGCATTGGAGATCGCTGGTGCTGTGGGACTGAAGCTGCGTGTGGCACTCGTGGGGGAGGGCAAGGATCCGGATGAATTTGTCAATCTTCATGGCGGGGAGGCTTATTTAGAAGCGGTAGCGCAAGCGCAGCCTGCATTGGACTATCTCTTTGGCGCGCTGCAGCGGCAGTATGATGCGTCGACACTTGACGGGCAGCATCACATTCTTGATGAGATGTTCGCTGTACTTCTCGCGCAGCAGGATACGTTTCAGTTCAATTCGTTCATCCGCAAGATGGCGATGACGCTCCACATGGATGAAGGAATGATCCGAAGTGAAGCACTCTCCTTTGCGAAAAAGAATCATTCGACCCTATATATTTCCCAGAAAACACCGCTGGAAGCACCGACGACAGACAATGGGCCGCAGGCAAAGAAGCAGAAGCTCCTGGAAGAAGGGCTTCTCAAGTACTGCCTTCGCTATCATATGCTTCCTGAGGGCTGGGAGTTACTCAAAAATTATCCTTTCACCTCGCCTTTCCGTCAGAGACTCTTTGATGCGATGAAATCGATGGAGGGAGAGATCACGGAACAGGCGGTGGAGGGGAAGCTCCTTCGCGAGGATATACCGCTCCTGGCAGAGCTTGCGATGGAGGGAGATCCGCCCGGCTCTGTCCCTCAGGAGGAATATATATGGCCTTTGATGAAGATGTATCTCCAGAAGGAGTATCGTCTTCATACAGAAAAAGTCCAGTCTCTCATGACTTCAGATCCGGAAGAGGCCAGAAAAGAGCAGATGATCTGTATCCGCCTCAGCAAAGAGATCATGGCACTGGGAAGGGCATGATAGCGAGGGAACGTCGGTATCTGTCGCCCATCACTATCGACTGATCAGTAAGAATATTGTTTGTTTTGCATATACCACATTTCCGAAGCAGAGATGGACATGATCGCCGGAATGGATTACCAGTATCGGGGGATATAAAAATGGCTGAACGAATGACTCAACTTGAAAAATGGATTCAGGAGCTGAAGAAAAAATCCCATGACGGGCTGGTAGCGAATAAGGATATCATGGAGTTCATTTCCACGCACAATCTGGGAGAAGAAGATCTGTCTGCACTTTATGAAGCACTTCATATCCACCAGCTGGAAGTCGACTTTAATGAAGAAGTGGATGATTCCTTCGACTTCATCGAGGAAGAGGAGTCGGCTGAGCTTGTCAAAGAAGCAGAAGAGGCCGAGGCGGAAGCCGAAGAAGACACGCCGGTGCCTGATCTGGATAATGCCATCTCGATCGATGATCCCGTGAAAATGTATCTGAAGGAAATCGGTGCGCTGCCCCTTTTGACCAGTGAAGAAGAGATCGTGCTTGCCAAGACAGTCGAGGCGGGTATGCGTGCGGATGCGCTTCCTGAAGAAAAGGAAGCGGCGCTGGAAGCGAAGAGAGAGCTGGCTGATCGGAACCTCCGCCTCGTGGTCTCCATCGCAAAGAAATATCTGGGCCGCGGGCTTCAGTTTCTGGATCTCATTCAGGAAGGAAATCTGGGTCTCTTAAAGGCGGTCGATAAATTCGACTATACCAAGGGCTATAAATTTTCCACCTATGCTACATGGTGGATCCGGCAGGCTATCACACGCGCCATTGCAGATCAGGCACGCACCATTCGTGTGCCGGTACATATGGTAGAGACGATCAATAAGCTGAATCGCATTTCCCGCCAGCTGCTGCAGGAGAATGGGCGTGAGGCAACCAATGAAGAGCTTGCCAAAGCCATGGGCGTATCACTCGCCAAGGTACGCGAGGTCAAAAAGATCGCACAAGACCCGATTTCTTTGGAAACGCCGATCGGTGAAAAGGAAGATTCCCATCTGGGAGATTTCATCGAAGACCATGAAGCCATCGCGCCGGATGATGCCGCCGGCAGCATCCTTCTCCGCGAGCAGATCGAAGAACTTTTGACCGGACTGACGGAAAGAGAACGACAGGTGCTCGAGCTGCGCTTCGGGCTGAAAGACGGCAAGACAAGGACTCTCGAAGAAGTGGGAAAATACTTCGATGTGACCCGCGAACGCATTCGTCAGATCGAAGGGAAAGCGCTTTCGAAACTGAAAAAGACGGCAAAAAATCTGATCAACCAGTGAATCATAGGCAATCAAAAAGCAGCCCTTGACGGGCTGCTTTTTTGATTGCGTTCATTGAGAATCATGAAAATGATATACAAAATCCTTATGAGATCAGATGGTATGCGCGGAGCCGACGACAGCTTCGATCTTGTGCATGACCATCTGCTTCACAGCCTCTCTGGCCGGCTTCAGATAGCTTCTCGGGTCGAAATTCGACGGATCCTTGCAGAGCGCTTCACGGATGGCACTTGTCATAGCCAGACGGATATCGGTGTCGATATTGATCTTGCAGACAGCCATCGTAGCAGCCTTGCGGAGCATGTCTTCCGGGACGCCTTTCGCACCGAGGACTTTGCCGCCATAGGCATTGCACTTTTCCACAAATTCCGGAATGACGGTAGAAGCGCCATGGAGGACGATCGGGTAGTCCGGCAGGAGCTTGCCGACCTTTTCCAGACGTTCATAGTCAAGATAGGGGTCGCCTTTGAATTTGTAAGCTCCGTGGCTGGTGCCGATCGCAATAGCGAGAGAGTCGCAGCCGGTAAGCTCTACGAACTCAGCCGCTTCTTCCGGATCCGTAAAGATCGCATCCTTCGCATCGACGCTGACCAGATCTTCTACGCCGGCCAGACGTCCGAGCTCGGCTTCCACCACGACACCTTTGTCATGTGCATATTCGACGATCTGCTTTGTGACTTTGACATTTTCCTCGAAGGAGTGCTTCGAGCCATCATACATGACGGAAGTAAAGCCACCGTCAATGCAGGCCTTACAGATTTCATAAGAAGAGCCGTGGTCCAGATGGAGTGCGGTCGGGATCTCCGGATAATCCTGAAGGGCAGTCTTGACCAGACCGACGATATATTCCTGACCGGCATAATTGCGGGCGCCTTCCGAAGCCTGAAGAATGACAGGAGACTCCTCTTCCTTGGCAGCTTCCATGATCCCTTGGATGATTTCCATGTTATTCACATTGAATGCACCAATGGCATAATGCCCCTGATATGCCTTTTTAAACATTTCAGTAGTTCCTACGAGTGGCATAATGATACCTTCCTTTCAATGCAACATTGATATAGTGTATACAATATATAAGCTGATCGGTGAATAAAAGCTATATGATTGCCTTTCTTTATTATACTGAATGGTACTTTATATTTCCACTGTATTTTAAGAATTATTTTCAAAAAAAATGGCCGCTATTTCTTACAGGCAGAGAGACTGGTTTCATGGTACAATAAAAGAAAACAAGGGAGGAGAACATAGAATGGATCAGAAAGAAGTCGATCTGAATGAAGAACAGGAGCTTTCCCCTGAAGAGCTGGCGGAATTCATGGCATCCTACAAGAAAGAGCTTGCCCACATTTATAAAATGTCCAGCGCGAAGAAGTCTTTCTTGGTGAGACAGAAGCTTCCAAATCTGAAAATGGCACTGGAAGAATGTGACCGTGACATGCGGAAGGACATTGATGAGCTGAAGCATAAGTATGGGATCCACTACTGAAAGGCAGCTGTTCTTTTTCAAAAAAACTTTATTTTACCTCTTGCAAAAAATGAAGTTACATGATATACTCTTAACATCGCTTGAGACAAGACCTCTTGAAACCAAGTCAAATGAAAAGATTTGAAAAAAAGAGCTTGACAAAAGCAAGAAAAACGAGTATAATAAATCTCGTTGAAACGGATCATTAGCTCAGTTGGTAGAGCACCTGACTCTTAATCAGGGTGTCCGGGGTTCGAACCCCTGATGATCCACCAGACATTCAGCCCGCAGTCATTCATGACTTCGGGCTTTTCTTTTTTCTACCAATACTTTTACCAAATCAAGAAAATGCCATTCCGCAGCGCATGACGGGATGGCATTTTTTGATGCAGTGTGACTGGCTTCATCATCTTCTTCGTTAGAAAAAAGTATTTGCCTGTCATCAAGGTTTGACGGTACAACCAAAGCACGCTCGCCGCCTTCTGCAGCCTGCTCTATCCAAAGGGCATCAAGGGAACGCGTTCAAACGCGCCCTGCGCGATGCGCAAAGGAACATAGATAAATTTCCACGCAGGGACTCAAGGCGGCCTATAATGGCATAATCGGCGCTATTTTAAAGGGCAATGAGGAGATGGTAGATAAAGCCATTGATGTGGTCACCCAAGAGAAAGCCCGATACTTCGCGGAACGAATCGCCCGCATCGAGAAGGCGAGAGCCTACATGGATGGGGTCATGTACCAATATGCCCATGATCCCGACTGCGTAGCTTTCAAGTGGAAACTTTCGAGCCGTCATCCATGTGATGACATTTGCGACCTGTACGCCCATGCAGACCTTTGGGGGATGGGCAAGGGCAGTTTCCAAAATGACTATTGGCATCATGCAGGGAAAGCTCCCATGGCTTTACAGAGAAGGGGGGAGCAGTGATTTTTCTGGTATTCCAAAGTATATGGGGGAGCGATGAAGCGGGAAATCATGATCCACTCGCAGGATCAGATTCTGCGAGTATTTTTATATTTTTCCATCCGAAAGCCCAGCATATCTGTTATAATAAAAGAAATATAGTAAAATTTTAGGGGGAAGCCCTGGCAGAAGAAGCACTTTGATTTCATGGAGGAACGAGAATGGACTTTACATTAGATGCAAAGCAGCAGGAGCTGGTAAATCTGGCGAAGGAGATCGCACAGAAGGAGATCGCGCCGCGCGCTCTGGACATCGATAAGAGCGGTGTCATGGATCCGGAACTGTTGAAGATTTTGAAACAGTCCGGTATGACTCAGCTGGCTGTTCCGAAGGAATATGGCGGAGCAGGACTCGATCTGTTGACGGGTGCGATGATCAGTGAAGAGCTCGCAAAGGGCTGTGCAGGTACTGCGACTGTTTGCGCAGCCAATTCGCTTGCTTCCTTCCCGATCCTTTTCGCCGGCAGCGATGAACAGAAGAAGGAATACTTCGACTGCCTGAACAACGGTGGGATCGCCTGCTTTGCCCTGACGGAACCGGGAGCAGGCTCTGATGCAGGTGCGGTATCCTGTAAGGCAAAAAAGGTCGATGGCGGCTATGTCCTGAATGGTACGAAGTGCTTCATCACCAATGCGCCGATCTGTGATAAAATCACACTCTTTGCCAATACCCGTGAATCAGGCGGCATTCGTGGTCTGACTGTTTTCACTGTTGATAGAAATACGCCGGGCGTCTCTATCGGCAAGGAAGAGGACAAGATGGGGATCCGTGCTTCGGCTACTTCGGAAATCATTTTTGACGATTGCTTCGTTCCGACAAGCGCCCGCATCGGTCGTGAAGGCATGGGCTTCCGTATCGCTATGCAGACGCTTGAGACATCCCGTCCGGTCGTCGGTGCGATTTCTGTCGGTATCGCGCAGGCTGCACTGGAAAATGCCATCCACTATGCACACCAGAGAAAGCAGTTCGGCCAGAAGATCGCTTCTTTTGAAATGGTACAGGAAATGATCGCCAATATGGTCACGAAGACAGAGGCAGCACGCGCGCTTGTCTACAAGGCTTGCTGGCTGAAGATGCAGGGAGATAAGAGGGCGTCCATGTTCTCCGCTATGTCGAAGTGTTTCGCTTCGGATACGGCGATGGAAGTCACCACGACAGCGGTGCAGGTCATGGGCGGTAATGGGTACTCCCGTGAAAATCCGAATGAAAAATACATGCGTGATGCCAAGATCATGCAGATCTATGAAGGAACGAATCAGGTACAGCGCCTCGTCATTGCTAATGAAGCTCTTTACTGATAAGAGATGCGTGAACGGTTCCATGAAAGACGAAGGCTTTCATGGAACCGTTTTGTTTGAGTGAAGGGATCGTTCTGTTTAGAGGGGTGAACCATAAGTTATAAAGGCTAAAAACATCTGTACTGTTTAGTGGGCAGATGGAATATGATTGCTGGTATATTGTTATAGAAATCTGTATAGCACGGAAAGGCTGGGGTATATATGGCTGAAATATCTGATACAAAGTTAGAACGACTTATCGATGAATTCTTAACCAAAATGCCAGGTGGATTAAGTGCAAGATTTATTAGTTATTATATCAATTGGGCTGGACTTCTTGACGAAAATGAATGGTGTGACAAGAAATCTGTTAATAGTTTTTGGGAGAGAAAGAGAAATTCCAGCAAATACGAGAAGCAATAATGGTAAATCAGAAAATGGTTATGATATAACTTTTTGGACGCTTAAAGATGAATATAAGTTAGTGATTCCGGAAGTCTTAGTCAATGAAATTATTTCTCAGATCCTAGAATTATTAAAGAGGGATGTGCTCGAAGAATTTTTTCATAAGACAAATGCTGAATTGATAGACGAATATATTGATAAAAAAGTAGATCAATTGAATTCTGCTAAAATAAATAAACTGTACTCCTATTTATATCCTGCAAGCCTTGATCTAATGGATGAAGAGAAAAAATAATGGTTGCAAAAAAACTTGTGACGATCATTTGGAATCAGTTTATGAATTGGAAAGATAAAATTGCTGAGGATTATTCAAACTGGTCACAAAAATATTGCAGCAATGTTGCTGCAATAAAGAATTTAAGTGAGGCAGAAGCAACCTGTAGTGATATAGATCCAGCCACATATTTTAATTCTCGTAGATATGCTAAAAATTGTTCTCATATGTTTGAAGAGGGGAGTAGCCTTACTTTATTAGATCTTCAAAAGTTAGATACCTATCCGTGTGTTTCAATGGAAGCAATGTTTAGTGGTTGCTGTAATTTACAAAAATTGGATGTCTCTTATTTTGTAACAAAGAAATGCACTTCTATGCGATCAATGTTTTATAAATGTGCTTCTTTAACAAAAATTGATTTAAAAAACTTTGATACAAGTCAAGTGACCGACATGGTTTATATGTTTTTTGGCTGTAATGAATTAACTTCTTTGGATTTAAGCAAATTTAATACGGCTAAAGTCACTAAAATGGACGCGATGTTTTCTAATTGCGTTACTTTAAGGGAATTACATATTGAGAACTTTGATACAAGTCATGTAGAATCTTCAGATTCGATGTTTTACAATTGTAATCAATTGACTAACATATATGGCGTTCTTGATTTGACTCAGAATATGAATTATTGGCAAATGTTTGCAAAGTGCCCTAATCTAGCAGAAGTAACAGTTAAATTACCTGAAGATGTTACGGAAGAGGAATTTAGGGAAGACACTGGTTTAAGCAGTTTTACGCAATTACATGTATTGAATAAACCCAAAGTAGAACCACCAAAAGCGAAGATACCGAACAACGTAAAATCTCTCACAGTTAACTATATAGAGAACCCTGATGGAAATATCAGCATCAATATTGATTCTTGGAAAAATGGGGCTAAAGTGTTGCAAGTATTGACAGCAGGTATCATAACTTTGCTCGATCTTGAACCGTTGCAAATAAAAAAATTAGTAGAGTGTATAGGTAATCTTTACGCAAACCAAAATAACAAGGGATGTGAATCAACTACCAATACTCGAAATCAACCAAGTTTAAGTAAAATTAAAGCTATTAATAATAAACGCAATAGGAGAAATCCATGGGTGCTTTTGCGTTGAGGGCCAAAGATATAATGAAGCCATGGATTCAGACCAGCCTCTTGGTTTTATTTCTGTAGGGGACTTTTTCTTTAACATGATGGTGACCTCCTACTTGATCTAATTCTGCTACAGATCCGCGCTTAAAATCTAAGGTTCTGGTCTGAAACTCTGGATTCATTATATTGCACACATATAGGAGGAAATAGGTTTCCTATTTTAGAATATGACACATTGACGGGCTTACCGCCTATGACAAAGATTTCTCGGCTTCGCTCGAAATGACGATACGAGAGATGACTTATCAAAAAGCAGCGCTTAGATCCTTCGACTCAATTCTCATATTTCAGATAAGCCATTTTTTAACATACGACGTTTTTCTCCGCTCAGGATGACGAAATGTGCCGCATAGTCCCTGTTGAACCTTCTGAACCCATAGAACCCTTCGAACCATTAAAACACGCCCTCTAATTTCAAACAAAAAAGGAACCGCTTTCGCGGTTCCTTTTTTCTGTCATTATTCCCAAGCAGGAACGATGGTGCCTTTGTATTTTTCAGCGATGAATTTTTTGACGGATTCAGACTGATAGTACTTGACGAATTTCTGATAAGCCGGCTGATCCTTGTCCTTCTCGCGGGCAGCGATGATCATGACGGCGAGCGGGGTATCCTTGTCTTCGAGGAAGATGCCCTGGTCTTTCGGGGAAAGTCCGGAGCTCATGACGTAGTTCATGGTGATGACGGATGCATCGACATCAGCAAGGCTTCTTGGAAGCTGAGCGGCTTCGAGTTCCCGGAATTTCAGGTTCTTTGGGTTTTCTACGACATCTGCCGGGGTGGCTTTCATGCCGACGCCTTCCTTCAGCTTGATGACGCCTGCTTTTTCAAGCAGCTGGAGACCACGGCCTTCATTGGTCGGGTCGTTCGGGATGGAGACGGTGGCGCCGTCCGGCAGATCCTTGATATCCTTGTACTTGTTGGAGTAGACGCCCATGCGCATCAGGATAGCTTTGCCGATAGAGACGAGGTTTGTATTGTGCTGTTTGTTGAAGTTCTTCAGGAACGGTTCATGCTGGTAGACAACGAGGTCGAGATCGCCGTCAGCGAGTGCCTGGTCCGGAGTGACATAGTCGGAGAATTCCTTCACATTGACCTTGAGACCTTTGCTTTCAGCTTCTTTGGCAGCGGCTTCGACGACTTCTGCATGCGGGCCGGCCGTAGCACCGACGGTGATCTCTTTCTTTTCCTGTACAGAGGCAGCGGTCGAGGAGGCTGGCTTTGCGTTGGAACCACAGCCGGTGATGATGGCTGCTGCGGAGAGGGCGCAAAGTCCAGCGATGACGAGTTTCTTTAACATAAATATACTTCCCTTCTTTTATAAAATCCGGTGTCTATGTATGGAAGTGAGAGAGTTCGCATTTCCTATAGATCCGGTGGAAAACCTGATAAGAGGCATGGGGGAGGGCGCATATAGAGGACGCAGAGGAGAAGGCGGATATAGCCAGTCTCTATTCCCCAGGCGTATCCATTTTTTACTTCTTATTCGCCTTTTTCGCAAGATTGCTTCCGATAAACTGGATGAGCTGGACGACGACGATAAGGACGAGGATGGTAGCCACCATGACGTCGGCCTGGAAACGCTGGTAGCCGTAGCGGATGGCGAGGTCGCCTAAGCCGCCGCCGCCGATGGTGCCTGCCATAGCGGAAGAACCGATGAGGGTGACAACGACGACAGTGATATTCTCAATGATGGAAGGCAAGGCTTCCGGGATGAGGACTTTCTTAATGATCTGGAACGGGGAAGCACCCATGGATTCAGCCGCTTCGATGAGGCCGAAGGGGACTTCACGGATGGAGGTCTCGACCATGCGGGCGGTGTAGGGGATCGCAGCGATGGTCAGTGGGACGATGGCTGCGGTGGTGCCGATGGAGGTGCCTGCGATGAGACGGGTGAGAGGAATGATCGCGACCATCAGAATGATGAATGGGATGGAGCGGATCATATTGATGACAAAAGCGAGCGGCTTATTGAGCAGGCGGCAGGCGAGGATGCCATTTTTCTCCGTGACGACGAGGAGGATCCCCAGAGGAATGCCGACGACAGCGGCGATCAGGGCAGAAACGCCGAGCATGTAGAAGGTTTCTGCTGTACTTTTCAGAAGAAGATTACTAATGACTGGAGACATATCCGAGCACCTCGCTTGTGATAGGTAACGATTTCAGATGACTGAGCGCTTCTTGCATATCGCTGTCATCGCCAATGATGGTGATAATGAGACGGCCGAAGGATACATTCTGGATGTAGTCGATGGAGCCGTACAGGATAGATACGTCCAGATTGTACTTTTTGATGAGGTTGGCGATGATCGGTTCATTTGCGACGTCGCCGCGGAAGGAGAGGGAGAGGACGGTCTGGTCGTCCGCGTTCTCTTTATCGGCATGGATATCCATGTGGGAGAGCTGTTCTGGTACTTCCGAAGACATGACCGAGCCGACGAATTTTTTCAGAGTCGGAGTCTGCGGATTGGTGAAAAGATCGACGACAGAGCCTTCCTCGATGATGCGGCCATGTTCGATGACGGCGACACGTTCAGCGATCTCCTTGATGACTTCCATCTGATGCGTGATCATGATAATGGTGATGCCGAGCTTCTTATTGATATCTTTCAGCAGCTGCAGGATGGATTTGACCGTTTCCGGATCCAGCGCAGAGGTCGCTTCATCGGAGAGAAGTACGGATGGATTGGACACGATAGCGCGTGCGATGCCGACACGCTGCTTCTGTCCGCCGGAGAGCTGTGCGGGGTATTTATCTTTGTACTCAGTGAGACCGACCATCTCGAGGATGTCATCGATGCGTTTCTTCTGCTCTGCCTTCGGCACATTGGCAAGCTCCAAAGGGAATGCGATATTTCCTGCCACTGTGCGGGAGGACAGCAGGTTGAAATGCTGGAAGATCATGCCGATGCCTTTGCGCTCGCTGCGCAGTTCCGCCTTGGAGAGCTTCATCATGTCTTTGCCATTGATCAGGACTTCGCCTGTGGTCGGCGGTTCAAGCATATTGATGCAGCGGACCAGGGTCGATTTCCCTGCACCGGACTGCCCGACGATACCGTAGATCTCACCATCTCTGATGGTGACGCTGACGTCGTCCAGTGCTTTGAAATTGCCATATACTTTCGTTATATGTTTGAGTTCAATCATTGGAGTCTCCTCATAAAAACAAAAAAACTTTCATCGGAAGATGAAAGCTTGCAGTCGCATCATCTTTCGAGAATACACTCGCTGGAATTGGCACCGTTTCATAAAGATGGTTGCCGTGGCTTCAAAGGGCCAGTCCCTCCGCCACTCATGATGAAAGTCGTATGTAATTCAATCGACAAAGCCGATTGAATGAATTGTACTCTTTATGAGAAGGAAAGTCAATAGAGTTTTAAGGACAGCCGTTGGGGACACTGCCCTTTTGCCTTGCAGGAAAGATTTGTGCGATGGAAAAATGCCGGCGGCGCTGCTCAGGCAGATCCTTTGGGCCGAGTGGTCCCTCTTTGGAACGTACTCATGTCAGGTACAGGACATTCCAGGGATGATAACAGGGGCATGGATGGAAGAGACTGCTTTGCCACCGGTCACTCATCTCCCGATCACGACCTTTCCCGCCATCCGCTTTTGGATTTTCTTTTTGCACCGCTTTGCCTCTAATGCTATAATATACTAAAGTATCGTAACTATAACTACCCAATGACAGGAGGACATATAAATGAGTGTGAATCACAGACTGGTGAATCCGCTGACGGATCAGCTTTTCGATGGCATTCTGACTTTGAAGACGAGAGAGGAGTGCTATGAATTTTTTGAAGATCTTTGTACGATCAATGAGCTGCGTGACATGTCGCAGCGTCTGGAAGTGGCACGTATGCTCGAAGCGGGAGATAAGTATGATCGCATCGAAGAAGCGACGGGCGCGAGCACTGCCACGATTTCCCGCGTGAAGCGTTGTTTGAAATTCGGTGCCGACGGATATGTGCAGGTGCTCTCCCGGATGGGAAAAGACGTGTCGAAGACGACTGACTGATGATTTCAGGGACATGGGGATATAATCAATGGATCAGATTTGCCGATGGATGCTGTCTGACGATGATCAGTTCCCTGTCTCCTTCGGTTTTTCAAAAAGGAAGAAATAGCATGCAAGCACTCCAACTTTCTCATAAAGGCTTCAAGGCCTATGATATTCGCGGTGTCGTGGGGGCGGAGGTGAACGAAGACTTGGCATATCGCGTAGGCCGCGCGTATGCAGCACTCTACCATCCGCAGGCAATGTGTGTCGGCTATGATATCCGTCCGAGTTCTCCTGCCATCGCCAAGGCTGTCATGCGAGGCCTGACGGATGGCGGCGCGGATGTGATGGACATCGGCCTTTGTGGGACGGAAATGATGTACTTCGCTACGTTCCATTACGGACTTTCCGGCGGCATCATGATTACCGCGAGCCATAATCCATCGAATTATAATGGCTTAAAGCTTGTGCGCGAAGGGGGGATCCCTGTCAGCGCTGATACGGGACTGAAAGACATCGAAGCACTCGCATTCTCCGGGGATTTTCCCGAGGCAGAGAAAAAAGGGAAGACCTTTGCGAGACAGATCCTCCAGGACTACATTGACTGTATCCTCTCCTTTGTGGATGTCACGAAGATGAAGCCACTTCACATTGTGGTGGATGCAGGAAATGGCTGCGCCAATATCGCCTTCGCAGAACTAAAGAAACACCTGCCCTTTACTTTTACAGAATTATATATGGAGCCGGACGGAAGCTTCCCTCATGGTGTGCCGAATCCGATGCTGGAAGAGTGCCAGAAGCCGCTCAAGGAGAAGGTGCTCGAAGAAAAAGCAGATCTCGGGATCGCCTGGGACGGAGACTTTGACCGCTGTTTCTTCATCGATGAAAATGGGAAATTCGTAGAAGGCTGCTACATGGTAGGACTGCTTGCATCCTATTTTCTCAAGAGGCATCCCGGAGAGATCATCATTCACGATCCGCGTGTCTTCTGGAATACGGAAAAGATCTGCCGTCTCTATGGAGGTGTGCCCGTCGAATCGAAAGGGGGACATGCTTTCATGAAGGAGACCATGCGTCGCGTCCATGGCATTTATGGAGCTGAAAACAGTGCCCATCATTTTTTCCGTGACTTCTCTTACTGTGACTCCGGTATGATCCCATGGCTCATTGTGACAGAGCTCATGAGCGAGACAGGCAGGCACCTTGGCGAAATGGTCGCTGAAATGGAGAAAGAATTCCCCGTGAGCGGAGAGATCAATCTGCCAGCCAAAAATGTGGAAAAAACCCTCGCTGCAGTCAAGGCAGCCTATGCACCGAAAGCCTTGGCTGTTGATCCTACGGATGGCGTAGGGCTTGAGTTTGATCATTGGCGTTTCAATCTCCGTCCATCGAATACGGAGCCTCTTATACGTTTCAATATGGAGACGATGGGAGACCGATCGCTCCTCGAAGAGAAGAAAGATGAGATCATGAAGCTCGTCGAGGAAAGTAACAGATAAGGTGGCTCATCGCTTCGGCGTGGGCAGCAGCGCCCATCGGGCATTCGTTTTGAGAGGATATGCTCTTATCGATCAAGAGCTCTGCCCTGACGCATACATAGGATGTATACGATCCCTCACGTAAACAATGGAGCTGTGAAGAAATGAATCCTCATTTCTTCACAGCCCCTTTTTACTTTGCTTT
>ERZ1034973.496-NODE-496-length-27655-cov-31.029493_pt1 | contig 27655 bp, 16 predicted proteins | sample MGYA00520686_ERZ1034973 | MGnify/ENA primary metagenome ERZ1034973 (study PRJEB33766, sample SAMN09781775) | gut metagenome | biome: gut microbiome | host: Homo sapiens | place: Madagascar | study: EMG produced TPA metagenomics assembly of the PRJNA485056 data...
AAAAGGGTGAGGTATTTGCTAAATATACTGAGGAGGGATTTGATACTATTCCATCTGTATCTTTAAAGAGTAAGATTAACGGAGCTTTAGAAGAAAAAGTACAATCAGTTCAATCATCATTTGGTGAATCAGAAGAAAATGGTGCTTACTTTGCTAATGAAAAGGGTGAGGTATTTGCTAAATATACTGAGGAGGGATTTGATACTATTCCATCATATAAATTGGTAAAAGTAATCAGAGAAAGGAACATGAAAAATATGGATGAATGGAGAAAATTAGGATTTGGACTGTTTATCCATTGGGGATGCTATTCTGTTCCTGCTGGGCATTATGTTGGGGAAAATGTGGATGGAGAAGAAGTTGATGTAAAATATGCCGCAGAAGCTTTATATTCACATGCAAAAATTCCAAAAACAACATATAGAGCTTACAGTAAACAGTTCACAGCAGAAAAATGGGATGCTAAGTCTATTGCTAAAATGGCTTATGATGCTGGAATGAAATATATTGTCATAACGTTAAGACATGCTGAGGGATTTGTTTTGTATGATACGAAATATGGTGATTGGCATGTTGGTAATGATGATTGTCCAGCTCGAACAACAATCATAGATGAACTTGTTGCTGCTTGTAAAAAATACGGTTTGAAGTTTGGTATATATACAAATCAGTCATGGGACTGGATGGCTACAGGAGGTTGTGGACAAAAATTCCTAAATAATGGAGTTGACCCTTATACTGATGAGCAACATCGGGAGTACTATGCTATTGAATCCAATCGTATTGTTGAGTCTATTAATAGATTTAAACCTTATGAATTTTGGTATGATACTGGAAGTAGCCAAAAATATTTTACTCCTATATATAAGGCTCAGGAAATAGAATATCCTTCAGTTGTCGTAAATGATAGACTTTGGCAAGATGGTGATGCAACTAAATATGATTTTGCTACAGGAGAAAGCAGCCTTTATTATGGTGATTTACCTTATTCTGAAAATTGTTTAAGCATGGCTAGTTCATGGGGGTATAGAGCAGATACTGATTTAAAAGAAAATTATCCATCATCTGCCAAAATCATCAATACTTTCATTATAGAAAGTCTATCTAGAGGTTCAAACTGCCTGCTTAATATAGGACCAAAAGCAGATGGTAGCATTTCCGATAATGTAAAGGATTTATTTGGCGAGCTATCAGATTTCTGCAAGAAATATGGCAGCTGGTACAATCGGGAAAGAATGTCTTTTAACTGCAATCCTAAATGGGGTAGAATGTGGATTGTCGGAAATGTTGTACGTTGTTTCGTTTTTAGTAATGAAGCAGAAATATCTGTCGAGGGAATACATACAAATTTCATCAAGGATGTAAAGGTGTATGACACAAAAAATGCTACATATAGCATTATTTCTGATACCAAAATTACTATAAGTGGATTACCTTCTAGTGTAAATAACCTGCCTAAGGTTGTGGATATTCTGTTTGACAACAAGGCAGATATTGTTTATGATGATATAAATTATCTTAGTGACAATGAAGATATACCATTTGCTAGTTTCCAAGTAAAATCTACAGCCGTAGTTTCAACAGACTTAACAACTTGTGGAGCTTGGTATAATGGGTACTTTATTACTAAGGTAAAATTTATTGGAACTACTGGTAGCCATACTATTAAGCTTAAAAATAGTGATGGAACTGCAAGTACGATAACTGTTGTTTTTAGTAATGGTAAAGAAGAGCAATCTATATTGTTCAACACTTCTAACTTAGAAGCTGAATCTTCTGTAACATTAGCTAAAGATGTTGTATATACAATAAAAATTACAAAAAGTAACGATGGATATTTTAATTTTAAAGGTTTTAGTTTTACATAATGGGAAAAGTTATAATTTTTAATGGTGTTACTGTGAATAATAGTATCGGTAATATAAATTTGAGTAATAGTTTACCAAAGAGTATTAGCACTTATTTTAGCTTGAGCAATATTACTCCTACTGTTGAGGAAAATAATGCTTTCTTATCTTTTTATAAAACATTAAAATCAAACAATTTGTGGGATTCTATTGCTGCATTTCACCCTATGTTTAGAAATTTAGACGGATGCAAATATTCGGTTGTTGGTAATACTCTAACTTTACCGAATGGGTGTGTATATAATAAGGGCTTAGATTGTACAAATGCAAGGGAAGGAGAAGGTTTTTTGAAAAAAGGATTCTTACTCAACGATACTGGTGTTTTAAATACTGGTAATTTTTCTATATACTTTGCTGCGCCAATTATTGATATACGAAGAATTGCTTTATTTACTGCAATAAATAAAAAAGATTTATCTAGTAATACTCATAAGTTATCGTATTATAACTTTGGATTATCTTTAAATGATGACAAAACAATTAGCAAACTTAGTGGTCTTAATACAGAAAGTTACGGAAAAGATGTCAGTAACAATAGAGTGTTCTGTTATACACATAAGTACGATATTACAGTAGAAGGAAAACTTTATTCAGACGGAATAGTTGGTGAAAATATTGGTAAAACATTTTCAACTTTACAACTACCAATTTATTTTAATGTTTTTTCTGCTACTGATGTTTTGCCTGACAATTCCAGATGGAATGCTAATACTCCAATATCTTTTGTTATGATATATAAAGAAACACATTCTGAGGAGCAAGTTAAGATAATCTCTGATGCTATCAATGAGATAATTTCCAAAGTCCAATCATAGCTCATCCAAGCACATTTGGGTACGAAGTAATGCGTAACATATTCGCAAAAGAAATGTTACTAATAAGTTGTGGACAAAAAACCCTAAGCCGCTAACTTTGTAAATAAAGAATAAGGGTGAATCTTTCGATTCACCCTTTTCTTATGCTATATCATCAGGAGTCATTTCATCAATTCTGTCTCTCAACATTTTAATAATATCAAGTTGTTTGTCAAAAGCATCTTGCAATGCCTTTATAATACCATCCTTCTTCCTTAATTGAAGTTCTAACTCGGTAATTAGTTCCTTGTCCGTCATAATAGACTTTTTCATAAGCGTATAGTTTAATAAGTGAAAAACATGCCACAAAGGTATTAAAAATATCAAGCCGATCCTGCAAGTAGCTTAAAAAAAATACCATAAGACTTTTATAGCTGAGTATTATAACATAAACAGATGCTTATAATGCCACACCGTTAATACTACGGCTTATATCTTCGTACCCAGTATCGCCTCTATCGGGACCATTTTCATTCATACCACCGAAGCTTCCAATAGCGACCAACACAATTACTATGAGAATAACCCATTCTTCTGTTTTCATATATGTTTCTTCTTATAACATAATTTGCAAGCTTTTCGATTGTCCTTCTTAGCTTGCGCTAAACTAATTTCTTTAATTTCTCCAGTGCAGTGTCGAAGACCTCTACAGGTTTTTGTCTTATGATAAGCATAGGCATTTGGTCCTGTGCAGATATAAACGCCATGGTTTTCTATGGAAGAACAGAAAAGTATCGCAAAAAGTAAAAATGTTTTCATAATTAAAAATCACTAGCTTCATTTATATAATAATGTGGACCATAATAAAGGGTGACATAGATATATGTTGCGCCGCCCTTACTTTTTGATTTTTGCACAATTAAAGTACATGCAGGATTTTCTTTAGGATCTGTTCCCGGTTCTGCAAAATTATAGCATTTGTAACCTTGTTCGTTTATCCATATATAACCTGTTCTATATTTTTTACTTAATGTAAGTTGCAAGTTTTCCCTAAAGTCTTTTGCTTGTTGTGAAGCATTAACAGAAAAGTTCTTTTGAAATTCTGCATAATAAAAGTACGAATTGCTTCCACTATACTGAAAATCAAACTCTCCCATATTGAATGTATAATCACCAACAGAAATATCGAAGACCCTTAGCGTTCCTTTATCTTCCATCACATTCAACGTTCCATATCTATTTTCAAGGGAAGCCTTGACGGAACTGTAGCTGTTCCCAAAATTTATACCTAACACAGAATCTTGTGCAAGTATAGCAATAGGGGAAAATACTAAATAAAACAAAAACAATAATTTCTTCATATTGACAATATACTAAAACGTTATTTTTCCTGCAAAAATACGAAAAAATCCAATAGGTTGTACCAACCAAAGCGTATTTCTCTATAGTTTAGAATGATGCTAAATAATTGAGCATCATCTTACTCATCATAAATCCTTGAAAGACAGTTATCTAAACCTTAAAAACTTTATTTTGAGCATAGTTAGGCAGAGCCTCAGCTTCTTCGTAACTTTGCACCAAGTTCAATAGTGAACGAAACGAATAATCTATTTTATTATGTCAGAATCAAAAACTTACGTATTCGGGGAGAATGGAACCAGCCAGGGCGGCGGTTTCAATAGCATTCTCGCTATGCTCCCAGCACTTATGCAGCGACAGGGTGTAGATCCAAGTTTGTTTGCTCTCTGCAACGGTAAGAGTAACGGTAATGGTTGGGGCAATGATTTGTTTGCCATCCTGCTTCTCTTCATCATCATGGGTAGAGGCAACTTCTTCGGTGGAAACAATGGCGGTTGCTTGATGCCTAACGGACAGGGTGGCGTTATGCTCAATAACGATGCCAATACGGCTGTTATCATGCAGGCTGTTCAGCGCAATGGCTTCGATGTTCAGTCGCTCGCTACTGCTCTCAACACTACTACCGGTAACGTTATCGCTGCCATCAACGGTGTAAGCAAGGAGATTTGCGGTGTCGGCAACCAGATGGGCATGACTGCTAATCAGGTATTAACTGCCATCATGCAGGGCAACAACGCAATCGCTACCCAGTTGGCAGAATGCTGCTGCAAGACCAACAACAACATTACCGCCATGGACGGCAATATCAAGTTGGCGATGTGTCAGCAGACTGGAGCCTTGCAGAATGCCATCAACAACGTGGCAGTAGGTCAGGAGCGTGGCTTCTCCAATGTAGCTTACGAAACCCAGCGCCAGACTTGCGACTTGCACAACGCCATCAAGGAAAGCACTCAGACCATCGTTGACGGTCAGAAGCAGGCTGAAATGCGTGAAATGCAGAACAAGATTGATGCGCTTCGCGAGGAGAACAGCACCTTCAAGGCTTCCGCAATGACTTCACAAATCGTGGGTCAGGCTGTAGCACCAATCAATCAGGTTTTGGCTGGTCTGCAGAACGAGGTGGCAGGTATCAAGTGCAAGCTGCCAGAGACAGTAACCACCCCTTACAGCCCATTCACTGCGGTTCCTAACTGCGTGGCTTATCAGGCTGGTTTGTACGGACTGAATGCTGCCAACAATGGATTCTGGGGTTAAAGAAAGGAGGCTGCTATGTTATGGTTAAGACCTTTTACTTGGGTGAATCGTAACGGTTCGGCGGCTATCGCTTCTACAGGCGTGGTGGTGAATACTGCCAATGTGGTGTTCACCTTTAAAAACCACGCCTTCGTGAATGCCAACTACAGAGGAACGATTTTCGTGAATCTTAAACAGGCTATTCCGACTGGAACGACAGGTACGCTGCCTATCCTTTTCGAGACCAACGGCGTAACCCAAGCCGTAACCAAATTCGATGGTGAGGCATTGACGGTTGCAGATGTGCCGGGAACTGGAGTTGTTCAGCTCTGGTTTGAGAGAGACACTAACACCCTTCAGCTAATGACGGGTATTGTTTAACAAACAGAATAGATAATAGGAGATTACATTATGTTTCAAGGTTTAAGAACAAATTCTTTATTCTATGTGCTCGATAAGGGCGAGAACCCGAACTTGCAGATCGGTCAGGTTGTTTCGGTTAGCAACCCTCAGACGAAATACCCTACCTTTAACAACGGCTTCACGCCTCAGCCTATGGAAACAGTGGTTGATGTAAAGGTGAAGCTGAACGATGAGGAAGTGGATTTCAAGCAGCTACCTGCTAACGGACAGATAGCAAACGACAAGAATCTTGTGGTGAGCGACAACAAGGAAGCCATGAGTGCAGAGGTCGATACGATGCTGAGACAATCCAAGGCGATACTGGAGAGCGTAGATTACCACAAGAAAGTCGTTGATTCTTGTGAGGGAATGCTATTGCAACTCAACCCCCAGATAGCCAAGGAGAGGGAACAGACTGAGAAGATCAGCAAGCTTGAAGGCAAGGTGTCCGGCATGGAGGGCAAGCTCGACAAGATGATGGGATTGCTCCAACAGGCGATAAACAAGTAATCTCCTATCTATTCACATTAAAAATCTTAGAATTATGATAATGGTTGAGATTACAGAAGACAAGTTTGATGGCTTGTATGAGAACGTGGAGAAAGGCTTGCGCTACTTGGATAAGGCGATGAACTGTCTGGGCGAAATGAAGCGTGAAGGCAGACGTGACCGATACGGCGAGCGCAACCGCATGCCCGATTACAGAGGTCGTGGAGGCAGAAGTGGTATGCGAGAGCATGAAGAGTACGACGACATGCGCCAACGTGAAGACAGAGACCGTGGAGAACGTGATTATCGAAGCTACGGCGACGAGTATTAACTAACATAGGGTTTGGTGGCGAAACCGATTTCGTTACCAAGCCCTTTTTAATATCAGAAAGATTATGGAAAGAAAATACAGACAATCTTTGAATGCCTACGATTATCAGCCAGAGGAAATGAAAGCTTACCTTCGCTACAATGGCTGGCACTTCAATAAGAAGATGTGTGAGTGGGCAGTAAAGCAGATGCGGAAGAATGGTAAGCCTATCCGCATGATGAGCAAGGATGATATTGAGGACATCCTGAAGAAAAACGATATTGTGCTAGATAACAATGTAGGCTATGATGCAGTTTACATCGCGCACATGTGCCTCGCCGATTTCTACGGTTCATCTATCACAGAAGAAAAGCAGATGGCCCAGTTCATCAAAGACTACGTTGATGATGAGGATCAGCAGGACGGTTTCATCTTCAACCGCTTCTATGCAGACACATCATTCAATGGTGTGGGCATTCCTTGGGAAGAAATTTTGTAGCAATGTTAAGTGTTGAATGTTAAATGTTAAGTTAGAAAGTGACTGAGCAGGAGATTTACTTAGAAAGGTATGATTGGACAGTACATGTAATGTACGATGTCCGCTCAAAGGATGCCATGAAGGTAAGAAGGCATCTTCGGGATTTGGGATGCGCCGGCATTCCTCTCGAAGATGCCTGTAATCTCGTACTCGAAGGTCAGCCCAACAAAGGAATCACCTATTCCAACATAGATACCAGAAAAACGATAGTAGTAATAGGTTGGACCACCTCAAAAGGGGAGTACGCGAATAGCCTCACCCACGAAATGCTCCATGTAGTTCAGCACATATCCGAGCAGTTCCTTATAAATATGTACACCGAAGAACCCTGCTACCTCCTAGGCTCCCTCTGTCAAGCCGCCACCAGCAAACATAACCCCCTCTAGCCCCCGTTCCTCAGCATTTTATGCTGAGTCCCACCTTATTTATCCAAAGTCTAAACTACGCAAAAATCCCCCCAATCCCGATACAGCCTATCAAAAAAATCCCTACCTTTGCACCCAGAAATTACAAACGCATAAAACATTGATTCATGAAGAAATTATTATTTATCCTAATGGCAGTTCTGTCATTATGTGCATGTAGCAGCGATGACGGAGAACAAGAAATCCGTAATGTATTTACTGTAGATGGAAAGGAATATCCAATAGATAAAGTCCGCTACAGCAAGTGGAGTGTTCATTTATATTCTGGAGAGGATTGTTTGGATGTATATAATTTAGATTGCGAGTTAGGCAAGAAGTGTTATTTGTCCGCCTATGAATCGCCTGAAGCATCAGTAACAAAGCAACAACATAATGGAGCAGTCGAAAGTTACGAATTAGTTCTACCTGCGAAAGAAATGGATAAATCATCTTCTTATGTGTGGATTAAAGAGAATGAGAATGATAATCGCACATACATTGAAGTATATGTTACTTCAAATAGGCACAAGATTAGTGCAAGATATTTAGGTACAGCTTATAAAAATTAATAGGTCATTTATTATGGGAGCATCAGTTACTTTTGTGTTTTTATTTGCTGTGTGCATTTTGATTTGCAAACTGCTTTTTGCCCTAAATGTGTTTATGGGTCAGATGCAATTAAATTAACAAAAGGAGAAAAATAAAGGAGTGAGCCTTGCGCCCACTCCTTTTTTAATTATTCCAATCTATCCAGTTCGTCAACCGCATCCATCATGATTCTGTCAATATTCTGGTTTGCGAAGTTGATAGATTCAGTATCAGAAGATTTATCCCTTAGCTTCTTCCATCGCTTCATCTGCTTCTCTGCCAGCTCGATGATTCTAACCTTGGCAGCCTCCTTGGAGTTTTGGAAGTGATAATACTCACCTATATTCGTGATTCTCTTGTCAATCGGAACGTTCTTCGATTTCAGACGGTCCACGTTGGCCATGGTCTTCTCCATTTCGTCCTTGTAGTTATACCACTTACTCTTGGTTCGCTGCAAGCTGCTCTGCTCGCTAGGCGTATAAAGAAGGGAACGAAGGAAAGGAATATCCTTTGTTTCCGTATCTTTACCGTGCTTGATAACACCGATAGCTCGCTCGGTAAAGGAAGCAGCACCACCGCCAAGACCACCGATGTAATGATTCAGCATACTAGGGTTCGTTACCATATCCAGGAAACTATTACCCAGCATATCCTCATTACCCTTGGCTACATCGTTAGTCTGGGCATTCACCCATTTATTCACAGCCATATATCCGTCAGGCACACCCTTGTAGGCTCTCTGCCAAGCAGGGGAATTTTCATTCCAATCACCACGTCTTTCGATAGGCGTGCCCTTCCAGTCTGTGTTTAATTCCCATTCCACGAAAGGAGATAGGGCAGAAGGAGAGATAGCCTTGATCGTCTCGTTCAATGGCTCCTTGCCAGCCGAAGAGTTACCGAGATAGTCCATCACAGGCACAAGCTGCGACATACAGCCCACTGCATCCAAGGCAGGGTTCTTCTGTCCGCTTACATTTGGCGAGAAAGTCAATCCAGCCGCCAAGTCGCCAAGACCATAGAAGGCTCTCAACTCAATAGCAAGCGGAATAGTAACAAACTGACCGCCACCTTTATATATGCAGAGATTGTTTCTTCTCACGTAGTCAGGCAACTCGCCGTATGGGTCCTTCACTCCCTTTCTGTCCCTCTCGTCCTCGCTCGCAATCAGCACGTTGTTACCAAGTGCAGCCAACGCACCGAGAGCAAAAGGAATGGAAAGCATATTAATAGAAGTACCCACAGGATGATTCTTCAAGTTCTTCACAAGAAGATTTGTACTCTGAATACCGGCATTGAAGAACATAGAACAATGTCTCAGATAGCTAGCCGTAAATCCGTAAGCCCATCTTGCAGCCGCCTTGCCGCCAGTCATTTCTCCGTTCTTGAAACTCTTGATGGCATCACCGCTACCATGGCGGTTGAAGTTGGTAGATACCTCCTTCGCATCATAGACCGAACGGATGATAGAACGGTTACTGTCTCGGCTCGCACAATAGGTAGCGAATCGGGCGATATTCTCAGCCACCTCGTTGATGTTCGCCAGATTTCCGAAGAAGAAGTCACGAAGGGCAGCACCGCCCTTGTCAATTTTGCTTCTTTCGCTCTTCACATCTTTCTTGTACTCCTTGGTCCAATCCTGCATGTTCTTGATCTGAACCCAACCGGTTTCGCCGCCGTTCTCCATGAACTCCTTGAAATATCGCTGAACCTTGTCAGAAGTGTCAAGTGTTCCGTTACGATACTTGGCAAATAGCCCCAAGCCAGTAGTTCCGCTCAAATCCTTGAAGCTGATATTCGATGCGCCCTTATACAGACCCAACTGTGCGTAGTACTTAGCCCAAAGCGCCCCGTATCTTGCGCCTTCCTTCGATGTAACGTTGCTTGAAGCAAACTCAGCATCACGCATAATGTTTCGCATCACGAACTCAGGGTTATAAGATGTACACAACTGCGCCATCATTCTTGATATAGAACTCAATGGCTTCATAATACCCTTGGCACCCGAGTTCTCCAGCAATCCATTCAGAGCCTGCGCTGCTCTAGGATTTCCGTTGATAATAAAGGTATGGGTCCTTCCGGCAATCTTCACGTCTACGATATGCTGCGATTTATTCTCTGCTCTTTGGAACTTATAGCCGATTCTTCCTCTTCGATACACCTTTGTCGCCAACCCCTTTGATTCCAAATCCTTCATTTCCATATTGAAGTCTGCTACTATCTGATTTATTTCATCAGCCGTAGCGTCCTCTGGAATGTCTGGGTAACGCTCCACGGTGGTGTGAGTGATAGGGTCATCGGCGTACCAAACCCTAGTCTCCGTCACAAGATTATTGTTCGAGTTGTTTCTTACGAATCTTGCAAATGCCTGACGGATAGCGTTCATACCACCATTCTTGATAGCTCTGTTACCCATCGCACCAATCTGAGCCAGCACATTTGTCTCACTCAGATACTTGTGTCCTCTCGCTCTCATGATCGTGCTTCCGATGTAACTCTTCGGGTCGCCCTGCTCAGTAATGTAGCCATAAGTATCTTCTGCTGTAGCCTCATCATACTTTCTCAAAGGCACATACCAGTTGAACATATCAGATACATGACCGTAAAGCTCTCTGCTGATAAGGCCATTCTTGTAGTCGCTATCAATGGAATACTGGGTGGCAGCCTTCACCTTATCCCAATAGTCCTTAACAGACCCCTTCTTGATACTCTCCATCTTTGCTTCTGAATCCATCACGCTCTGAATAGCCTCTGCATCATCGTAAGGATCAGAAGACTTAGCCACTTCCTGTATAGCGTGAATACCCGAATAGTCATGTTCGCCAGCATCAAACTTATTGTCACTATCCACGTAGGTACGGATAAAATCGTCCATGCGCTCATAATAAGTCTTCAAGTCGATGTCTCCACGCTCCAATCTCTCGTCAAGGGTAGCTTTCTCGTTGTTCCAATCGAACTCCACAGTATCAGCTAGCTTCTTAGTCTTCTCGTTCATGCGCATATACTTCAAGGCATCACGCACATACAAGATACGGTTTCGCTCCAAGCCGTGCTTGGTAATCATGTAGAGATTGAAGTTTCTAATCTTCTCGTCATCCTTCTTGCCGTCAAAGGCATCCAGTACGTCAGCCATGGCCTTATCAAGAGGTTTCATCACGTTGCGTTCAAACATCTGAGCCGCATCACTCATCGCACCCTGCATGGTGTTCTGCAGTATATAAGGATTCTCCGAAGAAGCAATATCCTCAATCTTCTTGTCAGGAACAATCGCATTCATCAACTTCTTCAATGAAAGCATATTGTCCATATAACTCTCGGTAAACATATAGCCGTGTTCATCAAGCGAACGGTGGTATCTGTCAAGTGCCGTGCCGGCAGATGGGGTAGTACGGAAGTGAATCTCACCATCTGTAGCCTCATTCCACTCAGCCTTGGTAAGATTATCCATACTTCTAACCTTTCCGTCATTTCCGTAGAACATGCCATCATGCGCCACGACAGCAGGCATACGCTCATGGTCGAGACGGTATTTCACCGCCTCGGCTCTCAGCTTCCAATAAGGATCATTTGGATTCTTCTGCAAGTTCTTGCTCAACCAAAGCAGATACTTCACATCTTTAGTATTAGGAGCAACACGATAACCGATTTCGTGAAGGAAATCAGATACCTTATTCTTGATACCATTCCAGAAGCCCGGTTCACCCTTGCCATCCTCGGCGAGTCGGGCGATACCTTCCTCAATGGCATCATAGATATTCAAAGGATTGAACTTTCTCTCCTCATCCACCAGCTTCTTCAAAGCCGCATTCTCAGGCTTATCCAAGTCATACCATACTTCACGAAGGAACTTGTCGAATCGTTCATCACCAAACAACTCTCTCATGCCCTTGTGTCCAACCACCTCATGCCAGATGGTCTTCTCGGCAGTATATCGGTCGTGGATATTAGGCATGTAAAGATGCACCTCGCCAGTCTTCTCGTCATACCAGCCGGTAATCTTTCTGCCTTCCTCAACAGCAGCCTTAGCCGCCTTGTTGGTGATTTCATCAACCGATGAAACCATGTTCACCTTTGCGCCAGTCTTCTCTGAGAGTTGTGTGATATGGGAAGACACAGGAATGCTAGCCTTTTTGTTAACAATCTCATCGTTAAGCTCTGCTCCCTTTTGGAATCTTTCATAATCAAGATTTCTGATTACGTTCTCCAATGCTTTGTCAAGTCTGTCAAGGTCAGTCGTTTTGTCAACGTGGAATCCAAGCATCTTTTTTATGGCATTGAAGATTCTTCTGAACCATCCTTTTTGAGCAGGAATCTGAGCTGCTATCTTTCTCCATTCTGGGTTAGCCAACTCAGTTATCATTTCGGCAGGATTTTTTAGTGCGTAAGGCTCAGTACCACCGATATGTTTATCAAAGTAAGACTTTATCTCGTCATACAAATCAACTACCTCTTTAGCTGCATTTCTTTGTGATTCAGTAAGCAAATCACCATGACCCTTTCGATAAAGATTGATAATGTCAGATGTCACAACGTGCAACATTTCGTGGCAGATTGTAGAAGCAAGTTCTTGTTTGCCGAATTGAATTGAAGATAAGAAGTCTGTATCTATCAATATGTAGTTCTTTGGATGATAATAATATCCCTCGGTATTGACCTTTTTATAAGCCTCACCTTTCAACTTTGTTCCAAGAACATCAACTAAACCTTCAATGCGGTCAAAAATCTTTTTAACGTCAGCATCGCTGTTGTAGTCATTAAAAATCCTTTCAACCTGTTCCTTGCTTGCCCAATCTCCTTCTTCGAGACCATACTTTAATCGGATATTATTGAATCTTTCGAGAAGATATTCTTTAGCTCTTTGAGCAGCTGCCAAAGAGAGCGCCGTTTCTTTGTAATCTGAGAGTACCCCTTTTCTGCCGGATATTCGCACACTATCCCCTTGTGAAACTCCACCCATTCCTCTGGAGTCATTTCCTTCGGCTGTTTCGGTTCCAATAGCACTTTTGATTTCGTTGATGTCTGATTTCCTGTTGAATCCATATCTCTGTTCTATATCTTTAAGTTTACTATCCAACGAGTCAATGACAGATTTTAGACCTTCATACTTTTGAATAGGATTTCCTTTTTTATCATATTTAAAAGTATCAATATACTGTTTTGTAGCATATTTGTTTGCCTCTTTTTCTATGTTAGGCTTTTCAGAAGAATCCCCATAAAGTCTTTCAACCTCATCATCGAATCTCTTTTCAATCTGCGAAGATACATTTTTATCTACATCTTCGGGAATGATTCTACTATTCTTAACATCTTTTGTATCTGTTTTAGAATACTGCAAGCCTCGGTCCTCACGGAAGTGGGTGCCTTCATCCTCAGAAGTCTTGCGCTCCTCCTGCACCTTCACGCCCATCTTTGACAGGCGGTCCAGTACTGGCTTCAACTGCTCTGGCTTAAACTCAGCAAGCATATTGTTGCCTCTGGTTTCGAAGTTGTTGCCATTAACCAGTTTCAGCAAATCTTCATCCATGAAGTACTTGCCGCCCTTCGCCTTGCTCTTCGGTACACGAAGTTCGTAGTAGTAGCCACGATTGTTGTCTACACGCTTCACATTTACATCACCATCCGATGAAGTAACCTCGTCAATACCACCATGCCATGATGAAAGCTCAAACTTCTCAGCTACGCTGTTGATAGGCGCATCCGTAGTCAAGCCTTTAGGGCCGAATCTATCTGGCATCAAGATACCAGTCTTCACCTCGCCAGTATCTGTAGTATATTTCACCAGCTGACCGCCCAAGCCCTGATTCTTGCTGTCAACCAAAGCCTGCATCAGATTACCGGTCACGATATAACCATTCTTGCGACTCTCATTGCTAGTCAGTCTATCCCAGTTATCAAAGTTTTGGTTCAATACTCTGAGATGGCTGTCTCCCATACCGGCAGCCTGCTTGGTCATGCGGTCGATAGAACCGATAATATCCACCTTGTTTTCACCAGAACCCACCTTGCCGGTAATAGGGAAAGTAATCTTTCTTCTGCCATCCAAGGTAGCAAAGGAAACGGAAGAGGCGTTAGGCGAGTAGTTATCAGTAATCTTGATGTCAATAAGTCTACCATAACTGTTGCCGAATCCGCTCAATTCATTTGGATTGTTCATATCCATAGGCAGAACGAAAGCGCCGTTAGTATCGAAGGTATCAAGCACACGCTCAAACATTTCAGCCTTGGCTTTCAGGTTCTTCACCACATCGTTCAGCTTATCTTTCTCCTGATTGTAGATGTTGTCATACTGGTAGCCAGCCATCTTCTCAATCTGCTCATCGCTCATGCCCGAATCCTTCTGACCTTTCTTAGCGTCCTTGATATATTTCTCCTTCGCTTTGGTTGCAGCCTTCACGGCACGTTCCTCATACTTCTGAGTCTCGTCCGCAATCTTCTGGTCAAAGTACTCCTTCACGGCAGCCTTCTTCTCGGTCTTGTATTCATCCCAAGTCTTACCGCCAGTCAAACCATCCTGCGAAGCCTTCACCTCAGAAGCCTTCATCGGTTTCTTCAAAATAGCCATGTTCACCTTTTCTATATAGGTGTTGTCTGCAAAGGCGTTATCGCCGCCCGGCTCTGCACCCTGCTTCCAAACTTCCTTGTGGAGAGTCTTAGCCTTCAGAGGCAACTCGGTAATCTCAAGGTCGTTCTCACCCATTTCGTTGAGTCGCTGAATCTCGTTGGCGTAAAGCTCGCCAATCTCCTGCAACATCTTCTCCTGCTCAGAAACTCTCAGCAGAGCCATACGCCCAAGCAACTTGCTTGCATCGGCACCAGCTTCACCATCACCAACACCGCCACCGCTAGCAACAAGAGTCTGTGGGTCGATTCTAGACAAATCATCACCATGAGTCTTCTCCCATCCGAATGGATCAGCCATGCGAGCATAAAGGTCAAGATGCTCCGCCATATACTCACGAACCACCTTATCGCCATATTTATTGGTAATATCGGCAACTTCCATTTCGTTGAACTTACTCTTCTGGGAAGAAGTTGTGTTGGCATCAAGAGACTTCAACTTAGCCTTGAACATCATCAGCAGTCGCTGTTCTGCAGGGATAAGGGAAACCACATACTCGTATGCGCCTCTTGCCACCTGACCGGTTCGGTCGATACGTCCACGCATCTGAACCTCGTCATTCACGTCAAGCTGCTGCTGCGCCACGATCATCACACGCTTCTTCTGGTCCTTATACTTGCTCGAAGCATGAAGGGAAATACCGGTTGCTGCACTCTTATTGAGAATAAGCGCATCAATCTTACCATCGTTAAAGTCGCGCGCGAGTTTCTTCTTGTCGGTATCAGCACGCTTCACCTTGGTAACAGTTCCGTTGTCGTTATACACGAACTCGGTCTGTCTACCGGTCAGCTCACCAACCTTATAGCCAGCCTTCTGCAGCTCGTTCTTGATAACATCAATAGGGGAGAGGGAAAGACCGGTACTTGTCTTCTCAATCTTCTTTTCCAGTTCGTGATAAGCCTCAACTGCCTCATCGCCCAAATCTTCAAGCTTGATATAGCCGCTCTCGCTGTTATCCTTAGCATCCTTCTGAGTATAGCGAAGTGTGCCCTCCAGACCCTTCTTCAAAGATGTGCCCAAGTCTGGTGCGTCCATTTCCTCGCCAAGCGCAAGGTTTCCAGTCTGCGATTCGTTGGTATTATTCAATGCAATCACAGGTTTCATACCCTGCTTCAAGTAGTCGATGGCACGTTCTGCAGCAGACTTCGCTTTCAAGGAGAGAAGAACCTGCTGAACGGTATTGAACGCCTTGCTGGCAAAAGGCTGATTCTTGATTCCCAGGGCAGCCGTACCCTTCTTGATACCGATAGTAGATTGAATCTCTGCAAGCTCCTCGTTGCGCTTATCAACGTAATCGGTTACATATTTCTTTTGGAAATTGATAATATCATTAAACAATCCGATGATACTATCATACTGCTCTCGCTGCTCCTGAACTCGCTCAGGATCATCAATAGCCTTCCAGTCGATGGTTACGCCAGTCATATCTCGCTCACGGCGAATCATCTGACCGCATTGTGTCAAGGTCTGGCTCATGATCTCCTGCAAGGTAGCACCACCACGCTTTACCGCACCAATCAAGTCGGATGATTTCATACCGCCCTCGTTCATGGCAGTACGCAAAGCATAGATAGGCATATTGTCTGGTCTCTTGGCAAAGGTTGCCGAGAAGAAGGTAACGTTCTTTGCCTTCTGAATAATGTGTTGGAAATAGTTACCCTGACCGCTATTGCCACCAGCCGTGTGGCTTTCATCAAGGATAAGATAGGCGTTACCCATCAGTTTTTCAATAGCATCACGTCTTCTTTGTCCGCTAAGGGCAGCAGCGCCGAATGTCTTACCCTTCGCAAGTTTCTTCTCTTTTCGGACACCATTCTCGTCAAACTCATACACACCATTGCTTACTTGGCTGTAAGTAGTCAATACATAGTCGTATTCGTCTGGCAGTTTGCCGTTCTTTTCTATGTAGTCAAGCACTCGCTTCACCTCGCTCTTCGATGGCAAAGCAAATACAACTTTTCCGTCTGAGTCGGTAATGGCTGCTTCCTTGGCACTACCGAATACAAATGGTCTCAGCTCTGGGCTACCAATATCCACCAAGTCACGATATACATCACTCAGCAATCCTGCTGTCTTGGTGAAATATACAGGAACCTGACCCTGCTTCTTGGCGTATCTGATAAGCGAAGCAGCCTGTCTTCCCTTACCAATACCGGTCATATCGCCGATGATGAAGGCGTTGCCCTTCTTTGCCTGCTGCAAGGCAAGGGCTACAGAGTCAACCTGCTCTGCAGCAAGATGAGAATATAAATCATCCTTGTCATTATAGCCCAGTTCATCAACAAGGAACTGGTCGGCATCGCCCAACTTTTCAAGATTCTTGTTTACCGCCTCCTGCTGGTCGGCAGGCATAACTGCTTTCAGAGTGAATGGATTTCCACTCTTAGGGGTATAGGTAACTTTCTCTGTACTTAGTCCACGTACGGATTTGTCCACCCGCTGTAATTGTCCCCGTGGTCCGCTTCCACTCCCGGCGTTGGCAGATTCATCAGTACTTGGCTGAGCGTCATTCCGTCCAGCTCCTCCTGATCCATTTCCTCGCTGCTCATTGGTTCCAGAGGTTGGTTCTTTGCTTGGAGAAGGCTCTGCCCCTGTTCCGTCTGTTCTACTATTTCCATTAGGAAGTTCTCCATTTTGTCTTGGCTCGGTTCCTCGTTGATTTTCCAAGTCATCATGGGTTCCTGATACGGAAGTGGAGTCAAATAGGTCAGACTCTCGCTCACCATCTGGTTTGCTTCCTCCTCGTTCTCCTGCTCGTACTCTCTCTTTAGAAGTACCAGCAGAGCCTTGTTTATCAAGTTCTGGTTGAGCACTTCTTGTTTCTCCTCCGATGGAAGAATCCATCCGTTCACCTCGTAGTATATCATCTTCAATTCGTTTATAAAGTTCGTTATAATCTTTCACGGTCTCGGCTCTAGCCTTATCCTTTACTGGTGGAAAGGCATTCTCGTTCAAGCGTCTTCCGTTTATTAATATAATACGTGTAGGATAAGAAGTTCCCTGCTTTGCATACAGACTTCCATCCACATTAATCACGTCCTCCACATTATAGTGGCTATAGAGATAACCAAGGAAAGCCTTATCCTTCGGGTTCAGACTTCCGTTCTTGGCGTATTCCGTCTTGCCGCCGATGATAATGGCAGCACGACCATCGTCCTTCATGCTCTCCAAGGCATTGATAGCCATCTGTCCTTCAAGAGAAGAAATCTTGTAACCATCATACTCCTTAGGGGTAGCACTACCGAATGGTGGATTTGTTACCACCACGTCAACGTCCTTGTCTGCAAAAGGCTGTGTTCCGTCCTGACTGGTCACGTTCTTGAAGCCTTGTCTTCTCAGGTTCGCCAATCGCTGTGCATCAATATCATTCACATGTACCTTATCCATTGGCAAGCCGATGGTAAGCATACCGTTGCCGGCACTTGGCTCCAGAGCACTCTCAATCACCTTGCCGTTGCCCTTCACATACATATCCGCAAGGAAAGCATAAGGGGCAGGGGTAGAGTACTGCTGCTTCATCACTCGCTCAGAATCTCTCTGGTTGAGGCTCGGCTGATTCTCATAGAGCGTCTTGATGCGTTCAAACTTCACGGCATCGTTGGTAGATTCCGAAGAAGCGATACCTCTTGCTCGCTTAACAATGGCAGTTTCAGCAAGCTCCTGAAGGTCTGTGTCCTTAATATCCTTCAAACCAACTCTCTCAGCTATCTTTCTCAGCTCAACAATACCGTTAAACTTATGTTTGAAGCCCAACTGTAGGTTCACGACATCAATAAACTTCTTCTCAGCCATCTTTCTTTCCACAGCACTCTTGGAGTCACCCACCAGATTCTCCTGATGCTTAGGCGAAGTCTTCTCGTAGTAGTCAGCCCACTCCTTCAAGCTCATGCGCTGCTCACCATCACGATAGCGAATATTCATCATCTGTTCATAGATAGCATCCACGTCTTCCTTCTTGAAAACCTTGGCAGCAGGCGCAAACTCCTTGCGCATTTCCTTCACCACGTCTTCAAGATTGTGCATGCCTCTCTTGATTCTCAGATAAGCATTCTCGGCCATGGCGCTCACCAGCTTAGGCAATACCTCCAGCTGTTTAGAGTTAAGACCAACAAACGAAGCAGAAATTTCATCCTTGCCGGCATTTTTGAGCATATCCCAAAGGTCATTGACCTTCTTGTTGGAAGCCGCTACTGCTGCATCGTCAGCTTTCTGCTGAGGCTTCTTTTCGGTTTTTGATTTCTTCTCCTTCTCGAATCCTTCTGCTGCATTCTTGATTCCTTCCATTGGGTCAGCAGATGGTTCCGTTTTAGAAGTCTCAACCTTTGGTTCAGTCTTCTGCCCTCTAGTCTTGGCAAAGATGCTTTCATAGATAGCACGATGCAAATCATCTGTCACTTCTCCGTTCAGATAATCAAGAGCCATATCCTTGGACAAATCATCCACGTCTGCCTTCATGATCTCCTCCTCGGTCAGAGGATGCTCCTTCTTGAACTCAGCGGCAGCCGCCTCAATCGGGTTAAAAGTAGGGTCTGGCTTCTCTTCCTTTGGAAGGAGTGGGAGAGGACCTTCTTCATTCTTGCTGTCAATATACTCAGTAACCTCATTCAAGTCACCAAACTTCTTGCCATCATACTCATAGTATGAGTCGGTGTATTCGCCCTTCTCGTTTGGCTCATCAACCTTGATAACCTCCTTGTCTCCATCAATCAGAATCTTCTGCTTCATGATAGGACCATTCTTTGATGGAGTCTCGGTCTCCTCGTCAGTAACCTTAATACGACTTTCGAGTACCTTGTTTACTAAGTCGTCTGGTTCTTCTCCTCTTGGTTGCTCTGCTCCTGCTGGTTCATTTCCTCCTGATGCTTCTTGTTGAGGTTCTTCATTGCCTGAAACATCATTGCCTCCTTCATTTTCTGAATGTCCTGTTCCATAATCTTGCCATTTTTTAAAGTTCAAATACTCGTTAATTAACTCTTCCTTGGTAGGAGCTGCCTCAAACATATTGCCCTCGCCAGTATTTCTAGACTTAGCGATGCGGTTATATTCGTCAAGCAAATCTCTGAAATCGGAAACCTTGCCCTCCAAAGCCAAAGCCATCATCTGAGAGATAGAAGAGTAACGCTTAGCCGCATCCTCACCGAACATTTCTGGTGTTCTCAGCAGCGTATCAACCTTGTTGCCGCCCTGTCTTGCCTCATAGAGCAACTGGATAGCTTGGTCAATCTCATCACGAAGAGAGAACTCACCCAACTTCATGTTGTCCATTACCGAGCGGATGGCGTTGATAGCCTTATTCTTTACCGTAGAGTCGATGCCCAGCATTCTGATAGTCTCAGGCTTGAAGATAGAACCCAAGAGAAGGTTCTTCACATACTCCCTGCCTTGTGCAGAAAGTCGCTCAGGACTATCCATCATCTGTGCCACCTCGTTCTGTCCGATGATGCCTTTATCTACTAACGTCTTCACCAAGTCATTTATTGCCTTGGAATTGTTAAAGAAAGCATCAAGAGAACCATTTCCCTCAATCTCGGCGACAATCGCGCCTACCTCGTCAGAAGTCAAGGTCTTAGCCTTGGCAACCGCCTGTTCGGTATTACTCTGAGTCTTCTTCTCGTTTCGGTTGAACTTAGCAAAGGTAGATGCATCGTATGGCAGTCGCTCATCCGTAACCATTACCAGGCGAGGATGCTCGATACCGCTCTGCTCAATCTGCTCTCTGGTAAAACCGAAGTTCTCGGCATTCTCCAGAAGGTCGTTGATGTATTCGCCATCTGTGCCTTCCTTTGCAGCCTTCTGTCCTGCCATCGTTCTACCGTTGCCATCATAAACGATACCCTCGTCAGATACAACTGGCACCTGCTCGATAGCCATACCGTTATACTTCCTGGCAATCTGGTCCGTATTCTGCTGAGCCGCCTTGTCGTGCTCATAGTCACGATCGTTCACGGTTCTGCCCTCAGCATCGGTAGGGAATCCCTCAGATTTCTTATAGCCGTTATTTACATCGTGTGAAGGAGTAAGACTTTCTGCCGGCACAATCTCATAGTGTCCCTTAATCTTTGTATCTCCGTCAGGCAGCATTCTTGTGCGCTTGTTGCCTACAAGTCTAGGTGCATTCACAAACTTCTGTGCAGCCACGCTGCCAGCCTCATGTGCGCCCTCAGTCTGTTCAGTCTTACCCACGGTCTCAGCCACCTTCTTGGCAGTCATAGCCTTCTTGATATTCTGAGCGTGGTCCAGCTGCTTCTTGGCAGCTTCAATAGTCTGATTCTTCAAAGCCTCCTGCTCCATGATGTCGTTAGGCTCAGCAGTATAGTCCACCTTCATCTTCTCGGCATCCTTCAAAGCATTCTCAGCTTTTTTAATCTGTCCGTCCACTACCTTCTCGGCATTATCCCCGAAATCCTCAGTAAGAATCTCCGCACTCTGTTCAGGAGTCATTTTCTCATAGTCTGGTGTAGGTCTTCCCTTACTATCCGTAGCCATAGGAACATCGGAACCATCGGCAAACTTTCTGCTAGGTTGAGGCTTCTCTTGTGGTACTAAGTCCTCATTTGTGGTATTATCTTCGCCCGATGTGGTATCAACTTTTGTTAAAGTGGTATTATCTTTTGTTAAATCACCCTCTTTTGTGGTACTATCTTCCGATTTTGTGGTATTATCTTGTGGTGTCTCCTGCTCCTGCTGAGGCTTGGCTGCATCCTGCATCGCCTGTTCCTGTGCCGCCTGATTATAAGGCTCGGAGTTCTTCATCTGCAATCTCTGACGATATTCTGCAGCAAACTGGTCGAGAGGCTGATTTTGGAACAGAGTAACCTCGTCTGCCTTCACATAAACCATTTCCTTTGTATTAGGGTCCAGGCAGACAAGCATATCGCCGCTGCCTTCCTTGGCTCTACCTGTAGTCTGGTCGAAGGCAACATCACCCGAACCAACAAGAAGTGTTCTTCCGCTGCTGTCTTGCACATACAGAGCCTGTTCGCCATTCATCGCCTGACCGTTCAAGTTTCCGTGATAGCCCCAATCGGAAATAAAGCTCTTCACGTTTTCCTCTATAGCATCAGCAGTAGCCTGCTGTATACCCTGCACTCTAGCGTTCGCATTAATATATTGGGCAAGTGGGGTTAACTCTTCTTCGGTCAATCCATTCTGAATGAGTGCATCGTAAATCTGTGCCGGTGTCAAGCCCTGCTGGTGCAATTTCTCAAAGGTTTGCTTGAACACATCGTTGCTATCCATCGCTGCATCAAGGGCTTGCTCTGCGTTGCGAAGATTGCGCAACTCATCAACTACCACACCGCTATCTGGGTTGTCCGTTCCCAGCTTATTCTCCTCGGCAACCGTCTTACCTTGGCTTGCAGACTGGTCTGCGTGTGGTCTCCAGCTAGGGAAAAGCTCATCTTCGAGTGCTCTCTTCACATGATAGAAGATTCTGTTCTCCTCATCGGTACGCTTCATCGGGTCCTTGCGCATGATTTTGTCAATATCAATAACAATGCTTCCTTCTTTACCAAGAAGTTCTTTGATAGAAGCCATGAAGTTATTAGTAATGCCTCTGCTTTCTGATCTGAGGTAGCCAAGCAAGCCGTTCTTATCTGCATACTTTTCCCAGTCAAGATAGAGCGCACTCTTCTGGTTGCGCAGCTCATTAATCAGTCGGGCGTTGTTAGGGTCAGAAGCATCCTTGCTCATGTCATATCCGTTATCACGAAGGAAACCAAGTGCCAACTTGGTAACATTTCCGTCTTCATCGGTCAGCTGCATATCCTTCATTCTAGCGTAACCCATCAGCGACATCATATCGTCATTATCACGATAAAGCTTCTGCTTGTAAAGAATAGCTCTGCGTTCATCGGCATTCTTATAAGAGGTACGTGTAAGCAGCGTTCCGTTCTTGGTGTATTCCAGAATCTGCTTATTCTTCACGTCGTTCACGCTGCGGTAGCTTCTGCCCCTTGTGGTGTTAAACAGTCCCATGGCCGCATTCACCTTCTCTTTGGTGCTCTGAGAAACGTCTGGGTCGTTCATAAAATCCGTGTATGCCGTTTTGTATTTCGGGTCTCTTGGAGCTGTCTTCGATGCACGGTCCACCTTCACGAAAGCATCCATCAGATTCTTGCCCGATGCAGAAGAAATCAACTCATTCTTCTCGTCAGGAGTCAGACGAATATCCACGGCAATAGGGGAGCCGTTGGCATTCTTACCAATCACGAAATTACCACCGCTATTATGAGTAAGATGATGCAGAATGTTTCCCATCTTCACGAAGTTGCTAGGCTCGCCAGCCTTGAATGCGCCAACCATCACAACATCTTCCAACCAAGTACCGAAGGAAATATCCTTGTCGCCAGTCACGTTGTCGGCAACCATCATGGTTCCTGCCTCAACGCCCAGACCGGCAGCCGTAGCACCAAACTTCTGCGCGCCGTGAAGCAACCGCTCGCCAGTACTTTTCTCCATGCCGGTGATTCCGAACTTGGAAACCCAAGGAGATATGATTGCGCCCGAAACTCCAAACATCGCACCCGTTACCGCACCATGCTCAGCACCTTTCAGACCAGCCTCGCCGATAGCCTGCAGCGAAGTATCATCGCCAGTAGAAGCCTGATTCAAAGCAGCAGTCACACCCGAATATCCTGCAAGGTTCAGCGCACCTGTTGCCGTTCTGGTTCCCAATCCCGACATGATCTTCTGTGCCGTAGTCATGTTGGCCACCTTGAAAGCCATCTGTTGGGCGGTAAGCTTCTGTGCCGCCTTCATCACGCCAGCCTTCACTAGTCCGTTAGTCAGAACTCGGGTTCCTGTATTCACGGCAGCACTTGCGCCGGCACCGATTACGGCGAGCGGACCAGAATCTGCAGCCATGTTTACGGCAGTAGATGCGAATCTCGTACCGATGCCCGAGCGATAGGTTTCATCCTTGTGGCCGGCAACCTTCTGAATTTCCGCATCACCATCCGCAATAGCAATACCTTCCTGCAATCTCTGTCGTGTATCTCTAGACATCACAGATGGAGCCACCACCATACCGATAATAGAGTTGCTGAGGTTCTTGGCAATATAGTCAAGCGCACCATGAGGCATGATTTCCTCCTGATTTCGCATCGTCAGAGCCTTCTGTGCATAGTTCATAATCTCTGGAGTAACGTATTTGTCCACGTATTCCTCCACACTCATGTTCAGTTTCTCTGCGCTCTCGGCAATATGGCGCTGCATTCCCTTCTGCGAATAAATCTCGTTGATTTTGCTGCTGAGATTGTTCATCAGAACATTCTGACGGTTCACCTGCTCCTGCGTCTGGGCATCACGGAAAGCCTGTTCCTTTACCGACTGAGGCGCATAGATGCCACCCTTCTTGTCAAGGTTCTGCTGATACTGCTGACGTGTCAACTCCTGCGCCTCATTCATGGAAGAATCAACCAGTTTGAGCAGATCATTACCCAAAATACCTTCGGTCTGTCCGTCATTTCTTATGAACTTATTTCCCTCAACCTCATACTGAGCGAGAGTTCTTGCATCGTCCTCTCTCTGCTGCTTGGCTCTAGCCTGTTTAGCTTCAGGAGTAGAAAGCTGCTGCATCGTTTCGTTGAAGTTCTTGGCAGTAGGAGTGATTCTGCTTCTGCTGATAGGGGTAGCTCGCTGCTGCTCCTGACGTGCAGCCTGTTCCTGTGCTCCTTGCATGCGTGCGCGCGCATTACTAGCCTGAACCTGCTGCATCGGGGGCATTTGGTCGTTACGCATGTGCGACAACCGCCAGTTCTGCATGTAGTCTGTGCCCGAAGCAGTAGCCGTACTAGGCTGCTGAGCCTTCTGCTGCCTTGGTTTCTGATACTGAGCTGCGACTTCCTGCGCTCTCTGCTTCATAGTCTGCTTCTTGACAGGCTGAACTGGCTTCTGCTGCTGAGGCTTCGGATTTACTGCATGAAGTCCCAATCGCTGAGCAAACTCCTCATACGAATTACTGGAAACAGCACCATCGGCGTGAAGCGCATCATAGAGCTGCTTTCTGTTATGATAACCCTGCTTGCCAGGCGCATACACGAACTGTCTGAAATGTTCTCTCGTTCCTGTAACTGCGCCATCGGCTTTCAAGGCGTTATAAAGTTGGTCAAATTTATCTCCAGCCATATATTATATATTAATGTTTATAATCCAAGTTTCTTTGTATTCTTATAGCCGTTCTTCGACTTCCCGGCAGACTTCGGTCTGTTTCTCGCATTCCTAGCCGCATTCTGCGAAGCTGCTGCCTGACTGGTAACAGATGCACCCTTTCTTCTTGTGGTGGTCGTTACCTCTGCGCCAGTCTTCGGATTGATGGTCTTCGTACTGGTAGAAGTAGAAGTCTCACCCTGCGGAAGCTTGCCGTATTCACGGTAGTATTCCTGCTCCCACATGGTCTTGTTAGGCTGATAGCGCATCTTGCCGTTCTTATCCTCAAACCAGTACTTGGCACCCGAGCCGCTACCGCTCTTGCCTGACCGTCCACCGCCGCCACGCCCCTTATGGGTTGCGTTGTACTCCTGAATAGCCAGACGCTGCTTAGCCTGCTCATCCTTCACCTTGTCACGTCCCTTCTTATACTCGAAGTCACGCTTATCCTTATCCTTCTTATACTGGTCAGCCGCCGCATCCTTTCCCTTTCGGTACTCAAACTTGTCCTTGGCAAGCTGATTACCCTCACTACGAAGACCCATAAGATACTCCTTATAAACCTTGTCTGCCTGTGCAGCCGCACTCTTAAGGTCGAGATTTGCCTGCTTATAGGCAGCATCCGCATCAAGAGCAGCCTGTTTCTGCCTCTGAGCCTTGCGGTTCTGATAACCCTGTTCCATCATGGTAGTAGGGTCGTTGAATACCTGCAGAGGCGCACCCTTCGAAGTATTGATGATATTCCCCATGTGTCGGATAGCATCTGCAAAGGCTGCGATATTCTCACGGTTGGTAGTGATTCGGCGGTCATACTCTTCTGGAGTCTCGCCCTCACGCATTCCCGGTCTGCTCTTCGGCATAACCTTGCCGAGCCAACTGAAAAAGCCGCCATCCCTCTGTTTAGGGTCAGCCTCAAACTCCGGAACCTGCTGTTCCTGCGGCATCTGAAAGCCGCTCAGAGCAGTAGAAAGCGTTTCATAGCGAGGTGTTCCGTCAGCGTTCCAACCAGTAGAAGGCTGCGGCATTCCCTCAAAGTTACTCTGAGACTGAGGAGTGTTCTCTGCTGCATCGCCCATGTAGGGAGTCTGTACTGGTCCCAAGGAAGGGTTTGCATTCCCATTCCCCTGCGGAACAAACTCTTCCTGCTTAGGCATCTGGGTGAAGTCTGTAATAGGTGCCGCCCCAGTCTGAACAGGCTGAGCCTCAAACTTACCAGCAGCACCGCCCCCATTCCCGAAGAAGTTAACGCCAGCACCGCCATTTACCCCCGCGGTCCCTCCGTTGCTTCCATTCATCACCTGATCATAATCGGGATATTTCGCCCTCATCAGGTCATGCACAGCCTCAGGATAGCCGCCGATAGTTACCGGCTTCTTCCTAGGCTGCTGTGTATTCTGATTATTGTTTACTCCTGCCATAAGCGTTTGATTTCCTTAAATAAATCAACAATACTTTTTCTATGTTGCACAATAGTAGCAGATTGGTCTCCACCTTCCTCCGCTTTGTCGTAGCTGGTATAAACTGTACCTCCTTCCTCTAAAACCTTACGTACATGCTCCAAAATTTCATTCATCTTAACCTCATCAGGGTTATCCTCAGTATGATGAGTATCTTTGACAGGAGAACAATCTTTTTGGTTCGTTACTGCGCCAACAGAATCGTCTCTGAAAAGAGAAGGTTTCTTGTTTTCATTTCCTCTGGCAATGTCATCAATCTCCTTCTTGGTCTCTCTATTGCAATTGGCAGGAAAGCCATAAGTCTGATAGTTCTTGCAGCGTTCAAGCATTTCGTCATTAATAGGGCCGTTATTGTTGACAAGGACATACAAACTAGCCAGTTCCTTGATAAATTCGTTTGCTGCCACACCATAATCACAGTATTCCTTGGAAGCGTTACGAATTATATCAACAAGCTTGGTCTTCTCCTCCAACTCCTTCTTGGTAGCCGCCAACTCTTTGCACAAGTCGGCAATCACATCGTCCTTCTCTGCAATCACCTTATCCTTATAAGCGAGAGCACTCTCGGCACTCTTCAAAGCCTGAGCATCAATCTTGTCAACAACCTTGTCTGCAAGCTCCTTCTTCAACTTCTCATTCTCACCAACATATTTCAGACCTAACTCGGCAAGATTCTTCTCACGAATCTTTGTAAGGCGAAGTTCCTCTGCAACGTCAGACAAAACAGCGTTCTTGTCATGGATGATGCTGTTCAACTTGGAAATCTCCTTTCCGAGACGCTTAATCTTCTTCGCCTGCTCATCCAACAAGGCATCGTTGAACTGGGAGGCTGATTCCTTAAGGGCAGAGTTTATTACGACAGGATCTTCTTTGATGCAGTTCTTTGCAGAATCGGGAGCCTTGGTGTTCTTTTCGTACTCCTTCTGCAAACGTTTCTTACGCATATCGTAATCATGTCCGCTAATGGTTACATAATAACCTTCCTTGGCTAAAACACGGAAAGCTTCAAGCACAGAAGGCTTCTCATACCCAAACCAGTTGCTATCGTCAAACTCAAATGGCTCAGTTGACTTGTGCAAGCCAATCACTGCAAACTCTTTCTTCAATATATCTTTTGCTTCTTTTAATGTCATAATCTATCTTGTTTTAATGTTTATAATCTTTGTCCTGTTTTTCAGGAACTCAATCTGTCTTTCAACTGCTGACTTCGAGAAATACAATGCAGGAACTTTGGTTCTGCTATCCATGATGTATTGCCATCTGTTCCACCAGTGTTCCTTGAAACTGATTATATACGCATAGCAATTCGGTTCGTTTACTTCCTGTGGAAATGGAATCTGTATTGTATCGATCTTTACTTTCATGTTATATATGTTTAATTATTTTAACACTTCCCGAAAATTTAGGGG
>ERZ1034973.505-NODE-505-length-27445-cov-7.953012_pt1 | contig 27445 bp, 40 predicted proteins | sample MGYA00520686_ERZ1034973 | MGnify/ENA primary metagenome ERZ1034973 (study PRJEB33766, sample SAMN09781775) | gut metagenome | biome: gut microbiome | host: Homo sapiens | place: Madagascar | study: EMG produced TPA metagenomics assembly of the PRJNA485056 data set...
ATATACCCATAAAATCAATAAGTTAGTTATATATGTATTTATATTTGTTATTTACTGTTGTGCTTGTTCTATGGGTATATGGTGGGCATTGTTGATTGCTTCATTTAACATATGTACTTTTTATGTGGTTATATGTATAGGTTTCCGGCATTTTTCGAGATAACGAGATAACAAAATTGAACACACAGCATAATCAATCACTTACACTGAATTTTGTTATCACGCAGGAAAAAGATGTAATTAGAACAGGAAATTCGTTGACAGCCTGACTGTGAGAGTTGATAATGCACACAGACAAAACGACAAGGGAGGCGGCACATGACAAAGATGCTAGCAATAAACCGAAATCTTGAAATAAGAGAGATGTCACAGGATGATATTGATGATTTGGCGCGAGGTATGACGACTGGATACATGCGGAGAATTGTCAATCACCTGATTAACTCTGAACGTAACAAGGCAGTGTATATCAGCATAAACCACGCGGGAGGGAACGTCTCATCAATGCGACAGATGATTAACAACGTAGCAAAGGAGCTAAACGTGGATGTCAAGACGTTTGTTGTTGATGGGTTTCTTGGCCTGGTAATCCTTGAAATCAACGAAGCATTTGCATAAGGAGTGAGAGGATGGAGCAAGAATTTATCAACCGCGCGTCATTTTGCGACACGTTGCGAGATATTGGCAGAGCTATTGGTAGCGGTGAGCGCGAGACTGTATTCATGCCGTGCGCATACCTGAAAAGTCGTGTTGAGGGTGGGGATACAATCACAGCATCGTACATGCGACAGATTATCAACAGGGTGCCTGAAGTTAAGCAAAAAGGCGTGATCAGCATTAAGCGAAAGGTGACTGATGAGGGTGATGGCTTTGTGTTTACGCTCACCGAAGCCAAAAGCAAGCCTCGCGTGCTGACTGGTGATGAAATCAACGCCATTGTAAGCGAGCGATCTGCTAAGGCTGTTAATAAGGCGCTTAAGCACCTGGCTAGCGTGATGCCTCGCGTGTCAGATCTTGAGGGTGATAAGCTGGCTGGGGCGCTCATTATGGGTGAGCGATTCCATGAAATTATTGATGGCATGATTAAGAAGGTTGGAGACGATGAATAAGATTGATATTGATAAAGCCGCAAAACAAGTTGTCAGTGCGCTTGGTGACAAGAAGTACACGAAAGAGGATGTGGAAAAGATTATGAAGATCGCCAAAGGGTTAATGATTAATGACGCAATCATTTCATCTGGGGATTGGGAAAAGTCATTTAACGCCGAGTCTGACGAGTTAATGATGACTATTGGAATCCTGGTTAATAACAGGGAGGGATTTACACTTACATTCACTGACCGGAAATAGCACTTTTTGTTAAAACTCAAATGTGGGGTCAAGTATAATGGCCTCACTTTCAATGAAGGAGATAAAACGATGTACATTAGCAAGAAGATGAAATGCGTTTCCGTTAACTATGGTTGTGCTGGCATGTTCAAGCCTGGCGAAATCTATATGGCGCAAAAGTTGAAATCGTCAACCGGATCTTTTTGCGTGAGCAACAGCAAAGGGAATCGCATGTTCCTGAACGGTGGCGAAGGAACTAAGGTTATGGGGATCTCTATGGTAATTGCTGAATTTGAGGAAGTGAAATAATGAAAAAATACGAATTTGAACTTTGGGGCAGCAAATACCGTTTTTCCACCAGTAAGCCGATTGTTATTGTTGATCTTGACGGAACTTTATCCGATGGAACACATCGCTTGCACCTTCTTCCGACAGATGATTTGCACCTTACAGAAAGCTGGTATGAGTTCAATAAGGCGGCTGTTGGAGATTCGCCGATTAAGAGCACGGTTGCAGTTGTTAACGGTTTGTGGATGTCAGGATTTGCCGTGGTTATCCTGACCGGACGCAGCGATGAAGTGATGGAGGATACCAGCAAGTGGCTTAGTGAAAGCGGCGTCAAGTACGATGCGTTAATCATGCGCCGCAAGGAAGATAACCGCAAAGACACAATCATCAAAGAAGAAGTCTTACGCGCTATCGGACTGGAAAACATCGTGTGCGCTTTTGATGATTCGCCGAACGTGGTTAAGCACTTCCGCAGCCTGGGAATCACAACCTATCAGGTAACGGAATACGACAAGCTACACACCAACCTGCAATCTCACGGCGTTGATGTTATCAAGATCACAGAGCGAGCAAGATTCATCGGTAGCAAAGATAGCCTTATCAATGCCAACTTTATAAAAGATAAGGTTTATGATGTTTGGGGCCACAACGAAACGGAGTTTCTCGTATGTGATGAGGCAGGGACGGCCTGGCAGTTCAGGCACAACGACTGCGATTTTGTTAATGCATAGGAGTTGAGATGATTCTTAAAGTAGCATACGCCAATCCTCGCGGCTGTAACATATACGGCTTTAAGGCTGGAGCGATGGTAAGCGCCAGGATAAACGAAAAAGGCGTGTTAGTTGTCAAGGCTCCTAAAACTGAAATTGATATGCACATCAAGGAGAACGGAGGGAGATTGTTTATCAGGTCAATGTCTGGTCAAACGCTAGCAACGTTCACCAAATGGCACTGTTGACAAAACAGATTATCGGGCTTGCGGTATAGTAAGCCCATCTACAACAAATGAGATAGAAAATGAAACGCGACATTATCATTCTTAACGGGCCTCCAGGGGTTGGCAAAGACACGCTTGCGGCATACTTAACTAGCCATCGTTACGCAGCCGTTAAAGCGTCGTTTAAACAGCCTATGTTCGATATTGCATTCTCCATGCTTGGCGTTTACCGATATGACGAGTTCATTGATCTGTATAACGACCGCGAGCAGAAAGAAAAGCCTCAAGCAATCTTGCAAGGCAAGTCTCCGCGCCAGTTCATGATTTGGATTAGCGAAGAAATTATGAAGCCAGCTTTTGGCGAGCAATATTTCGGAAATCGCATGGTTGAGCAAGTACACGAGATGTACAGGGATTTAGCTGTTGTAATTAGTGATGGCGGATTCAATGAAGAAATCAAGCCGCTCGTTAAGGCAGGCCATGAAGTTCACATTTGCCGACTGCATCGCGAAGGTTTCACGTTTGATGGCGATTCGCGAAACTATATTGACCTGAGCGGATACCATCACCGCATCAAGCATTACGACTTCACAATGACTGATGGCGAGCCAGAAAAGACTGTTGATGAGATCATCAAAACGGTGCAGTGGAAACACACAAAGATTGAATAGCACGAATTGCTAAAAGCGGGGCGCAACGCCTCGCTATAATGCAAAAAACCAATCAACGAGAGGAAATCATCATGGTAGAGTTAAACGACATTCGCATTGGAACAAAATTTCGCGTAACCTGGGCAGATGAATATTGCGGCGTTAGCAAGGGTCAGGTTGTTACGGTGGATAGTATTTATCGCGGGTGCAGCAAAGACTTTCGCCGACCACGCATCAAGAATGGCTATATCATCACTCGACGTTTTGGCTTTGAGCATTATTACGTTGTGGCGACTCAAGGAGCTTTGATTGAGCTTGAGAGAATCAGAGATCATCGCGGTTGTCATGTCAAAACAACGAAGATACCATCTCAGCGATCGCAATACGATGCGCGCAGGATGCGTAGGCTTGCACGAAACGCGATTAAGTTCAAGAGGCCTGATAGTAACTTTTACCGAAAGTACAAAGGGATTGCGCGAAATGCTGGGAAATAACAACAACGCAACCAATCCAAAGCCGCCATTTGATTTTCATGAAATCATGATTGTGTTATTATTGATTCTCTTAGTTGTTTATTCAGTGAGGGCCGCAATATGGTTTTTAATGCACTAAAACGAATCTTTAAGCCTGAATACCGGATCGTTGCTTGCACAGAATGCAAGATTTATTATCTACAACTCCGCCGCGTTATTAGTGGGGATTGGGAATACCTGACGGATGATGCTTTAGGCTTTTGGGCTATGGAGTTCAATAGCTACAGCGAAGCTCGTGAATATGCTAAAAAGTTGCACAAGTTCCGACATTACAAACTGCGTTTGCTGGTTGTCAAAAAGTGCGACGAATGTGATTACGTATGAAAAGAGTAATTATCACTTTTATTGCCATTATCGCTGGTTCCCATTTGGCTTATGGGTATGACGGCATTGTTGAGTCAGTCGGCGGAATTATTATCCTCCTGGCTGGCGCATGTTACGGCTACGGCGATGGATTTAAAAATGGCAAGCGTTACATTCTGACCGGGAAGAAATAATCTTTAACCGCGCCGCTTCGTTGGCGCTAAAAGGAGGAAGCAAATGACTAAAAGCAATCGCAAAATGTTGATTAACGCATACGAAAAGGCAGCGCTTGAGAGTGGTTGGAATGACTCATTTCACACAGCAAACTGTATCCGACGTTACGGATTCAAGAATTGCCGCTCCTGGGCGCGCGAAATGGCGTCATGGTATGATTTTGATGCGCATTACCTTGATATGGATTGCGCCCTTCTTGAAATGATTGAGCGGGCAGCATTAGAGGATCGACCATTAACGCAATCTGATTTTGACGATTTTGTGCGCGATGAAATTTATTATATGAGCTAATAGCACTTTTTGTTAAAACTTCCGCGAGGGCATTTGTTAAAGTGTCCTCATTGAAGCGAAACAGAGGAAATTAAAATGAAAATTCGAATCACCAGGGTTGACATTGACCGCAACGACGGAAGCATCACCCTTGAGCAATGCGGGTTCAAAGTTGGTGACATTGTAGAGGTTGACGGATTCTTTCGCGATGGTTCTTACTGCGTGTTGGCAATCCGCAACACGGAAGAAATTCGAATCGGTGATAACATCGGTGTAAACCATGACGAATGCGAGGTGGTAGAAGAATGATCACGATTAACCTGTCAGAGCAGCAAGCATATCAAGTGATGCGCTACATTTCTGGATTTGGTATGGAAGGCGCTATTGGTGAAGTTGCGGATCAGATTTTCCGCCAACTTACACCAGCACCAACGCGAACTGCAGAAACTGCCATCTGGCGTAACGAGGCTGGATACATCCAGAAAGCTATTGAAGACTGGAAGCGCAAAAACGAGACTGCGGAGGAGTGCGGATTATGATTTTCATTCACTACTACCAGATCGGAGCAAACGAAAACAAGAAGGAGCGAAGAGCAATTTGTGACACGCTCGACGATGCGAAAGCACAGCAGCGCGTTTTGGGTGGCGTAATTCAGGCTTTTGAATGCGTGGAGAACATCGAACAAACCAACGAACTTGTTATCGACGAGGTGAGCCAACTGATTGACGATCTAATTAGTGAAGAATTGGGATCTCCCAGGAGCATGAATTTCACCAATGAGCAGTGGAACGAGTACAAGCACAACTCACTGGAAAACATCAAGTGCATCATGCGCGGAGAATTTGGCGAAAATGAGTAGCCATAGGAGCGCCTAAATCGCATTCTAACGAGGCATTTTTTAGGTAAGGTGATTCAATGGATAACTACATAAAACCGTCGCAATGGTGCGCACAGAAGCAAGAGGAAGCGTTAGAGCGCGGCGATACTGAAACAGCAATGCACTATTTCGAAATGCACAACTTGTGGAAGGGTAGAGGTCTGTGATGTTTGGAATGAGCGAGGCACAATTCAACGCTGCAAAACGCCAGGCTAAGAAGTGCGGCGAGGCAATGAAGGCGGATGTTGAAAAGCGCGGGAAGTATGTTGATGAAGTTATGAAGGGCATTATTGCCGAGCATTATCAGCCAGTTGCGACAATGCTGACAATTACCCAATTCATCTGGTTGTGTGGTTATCTTCGTGGGAGATGGGGAAACGCATTTGACCGCGAATGATTGACAACGATTTCCTGATTGGTTAGCATATTCAACGTTTACATAAGAGCGGCGTTAGTGCCGAACGGGTGGCGCGGTTGCCACACAACAACGGCGATATGCAGGTTTTTACCGTAAGACGTATCGCCTTTTTTATAGGTGAATATATGGAAAAGTGTAAATTAACAATTCTTTTTGGCGGTCTTGTTTTTCATCCTTTCAATGGCTACCACTGCAACAGTTTTACCGCAACTGTATCCGAGGACGACATTGATGATGATGGAAAATTCATTCGAATTGGTGAATGCTTGTACCCAGTTCACAATATCAACTGCATCAAACGCGAGATCGTAAAAGATGAAGTACAAAGTAAGGTTGACGATCAGGCGAATGGGGCGTAATTGCTCGTCATGCAAACAAAGTTTTGAATGTGAGGTTGAAGCGCGCGGAGAGCTTGAGGCAGCAGCAAGAGCAAAAGAGTTGTCCGGAGCCAATCAAGAAACGCACCAGTTTTCAGTTAATTTAGTAAGGAAAGTATCATGTTAAACTTAATTTCTGCTTTTATTATTGGTTTTGTTTTTGCTGTGATCATTCTGCTTATCGCGTCGGAAAAGATTTGCAAATTTCTTGCCAAGAGCGGGAAGTATGCAAGCGCTACATGGGATAGCAAGAAGCAGCGATGGAATGTGCGCGGTCACTACCTGGCGATTGGTGGCAAAATCAATCAACATCTGAATAATCAAGAAGATGAAAAAGTAAAATACAGGTATTGAACAACTACCCGCCAAATGGCGGGTTTTTTATTGCCTGCAATTTGTCTATAATGATGCTTTGTTATAAAGGAGGGCGAATTATGGCTAAAAACTCTGAGCCTGTTGTAAAGGCTTGCAACTTTAAAAAACTATATAATAAGCAGTACGGCGACATTGCAAAAATGACAAAGGCGCACAAGTACACGCCGGAGCAGGTATTTGATCTGGCTGTTCGTTACTTTACGTGGGCTGAGGAAAACCATATACAGGCTACGGAAAGGGCATCCTTTCAGGGTGACGTATACGAAAGCAAGATTCACAAGCCGCGCGTGTTCACCTTAAATGGATTCCGCTTATTCGCTGGCCTTTCCGCTTCCGTGCTTGAAAAATGGCGACGCGAGCCAGGATTCAGCGATGTTATGGACTTTATCGACGGCGTTGTTTACGAGCAAAAATTCCAGCTTGCTGCAAACAATATTGTTAACGCGGGATTCATCGGTAAAGAGATCGGCATTGAAAAGCCAGCCACAGTTACCATTGAGAATAACACAAGCGCCAGCGTTGACGCTGTAACGGCGGAGGAAGTAAAAGAGGCGGTAATTGACATTCTGGAGAAGATATAATGCTGATTTGGGAAGACTTAACAGCGGCGCAAAAACGCGCCGTTAAGGAAATGAGTGAGCACTCATTCGAAAAGATGATCAGGATATGGTTTTCTCTTTTGCAAGGTCAGAAATTCTTAGGAAACTGGCATTTCAGTTACCTATGCAGCGAAGTTGAAAAAATCATCAAAGGCGAGTCACAGAATGTAATTTTCAACATAACGCCAGGCAGTGGTAAGACAGAGATATTCTCAATCCACATGTCAGTTTACGCAATGCTGAAAAGCAAGAAGGTGCGAAACCTTAACCTTTCATTCTCTGATGGGCTTGTGCAGCAAAACAGCATTCGCGTAAGGGAGATTATCGGATCGCCGGAGTGGCAGGAGCTATGGCCTTGCAAGATGGCAAAAGCAAGCGCGAAAGATATATCCGTACTTAATGGAGATGGAAAGGTCTGGTTGCAACTAAATTCGAGATCTATTGGTGGTCAGGTAACTGGTTTGCGTGGCGGTTACATGGATGATGGTTTCACTGGTATGTTGGTTCTTGATGATCCAGACAAGCCAGACGATCAACTATCAAAAACAAAGCGCGAAGCAGGACACATGCGACTAAAGAACACAGTTCGATCTCGTCGAATGAAGGACACAACGCCAATTGTGATGGTTCAGCAACGTCTACACGTCAATGATTCAACATGGTTCATGACAAACGGAGGCATGGGCGGCATCCAGTTTAAGGTGGTAAGTATTCCAGCGCTCGTTACTAAGGAATATCGCGAAACGCTTCCTGATTGGTTAAAGCCTGAGTTTGATCGCGATGTTTTATCCAGTAAGCCAGTAATGATTGATGGTGTTGCCCATTATTCATTCTGGCCTGCCAAGGAAAGCGCTGAGGAATTACTTGCACTTCGCAACGCTGATCCGTACACATTCGCTAGTCAGTATCAGCAACAGCCTGTTGCGCTTGGCGGTAACGTGTTTAAAACAGAGTGGTTTCAGTATTACGGCAGCAGCGAGAAATGCACGCTACCAAAACCGGATCGCTTTGAATATACATTTATCACGGTTGATACAGCGCAGAAAACAGGTGAGCTTAACGACTACTCCGTGATCTGTTATTGGGGGATGTATAAAAACCGCGTTTACTTCATTGATGGTGTTCGCGGAAAATGGGAAGCACCAGACCTTGAGACTAATTTTGTTGCGTTCGTTAATCAGTGCTGGAAGCGCAATAAAGAATGCGGAACGTTGCGAAGGATTCATGTTGAAGATAAGTCATCTGGCACTGGCTTGATTCAGAGCGCAGCGAAAAAAATCATGATCAAGATCAATCCCGTTCAGCGAGATAAAGATAAGGTTACGCGAGCAATGGACGCAGCGCCAGTAATGCGCGCCGGACGCGTAGCACTTCCAGAATCGCATCCTATGCTGGCTGAGATACTTGCGGAGGTTGCGGCTTTTGCTTATGATGATTCAGCGCCACACGATGATATTGTGGATACAATAATTGATGCGGTTAACATTGAAATGAACATGGCAGATGATCCGGTAGGAAGAATGAAAAAATTGGCAGGTTTGCGGAACAAATAGCACGAATCGACAAACCAATATATAATCAAAGGCTGGTAAATCCAGCCTTTTTTATTGGAGGAAAGATAATGAGTAAATCACGAATCGTTAAGGCTGACGGCTATAATGAGATCTTTAAAGGCGAGAATTGCAAATCGCGAGTAGAGCAACCATTCTACATGCAATCAATGCCATACAAGACACTTGCTGACTTTTACGAAAAAGACGGCCTGGCAAAAAGGGTTATTGACGTGATACCAGAGGAAATGGTTTCCCCTGGCTTCACTGTTGACGGCGTGGCAGACGAGGCAGCATTCCGTTCTTTGTGGGATGAGAAGCGACTCAATGCAAAAATTATTGATGCGCTTTGCTGGTCGCGCTTGTTTGGTGGATCTGCAATCATTGCTCTTGTTCAGGATGGGCGAGCGCTCAAATCGCCTGTAAAGCCTGGAGCTATTCTGGAAGATGTGCGCGTTTATGATCGCTACCAGATTCGCGTTGAAGCGCGAGAAACTAATCCCCGCAAGGTTCGCTATGGTGAGCCAGTGCTTTACACTGTAACGCCTGGCGGAGACTTGCCGGAATACCAGGTGCACTACACGCGTGTTTGCATTATCGACGGTGAGCGGATACCTAACGCAAAGCGACGCAGCAATGATGGCTGGGGTGAGTCAGTTCTTAACAAGAGACTTGTTGAGGCTATTGTTGATTATAATTATTGTGAAACATTGGCAACGCAATTATTGCGGCGGAAGCAACAGGCAGTATGGAAAGCTAAAGGACTCGCTGACTTGTGCGATGATGAGGAGGGAGTTAGCGCGGCACGCCTGAGACTTGCGCAGGTTGACGACGAGGGCGGCGTTGGCAAAGCAATTGGCATTGATGCTGAGGATGAGGAATATGATGTTCTTAATTCTGACATCAGCGGCGTTGATTCTTTCTTGGAAAAGAAAATGGATCGCATCGTTTCCCTTTCAGGTATTCATGAAATCATCCTGAAAAATAAAAACGTTGGTGGCGTTAGCGCAAGTCAAAACACGGCTCTTGAAACATTCTATAAACTTATTGAGCGAAAACGCATTGAGGATTACAAGCCTATTCTTGAATTTCTATTACCATTCATCATTAGTGAGCAGGAGTGGAGCATTGAGTTTTCACCTTTGAGCGTGCCTAGCGATAAAGATCAGGCTGAAATTCTGAATAAGAATATCGACTCAATCAGCAAGGCTATTGATGGTCAGTTCCTTGACGTTGAAGAAGCGCGAGACACGTTGCGAGCAATCGCACCAAGCGTTAAACTAAAGGACACTAATAAAATCAAGCTGCCGGAGACAGTGGAGCCGGAGCCAGGCACGCAAGGGGTGAGTAATGAAGGTGAAGGGCGTCGTTAAACAATGGCGCTTTCCTGAAGCAAGCGAGCGGCAATTTAGCCGCTCAATTCAGGAGGCAATTAGAGATCTTGTGGTTCTCATGCGCAAGCGAACAAAAGCGATGAAGTTTGACGCAACAGATAATGAGATCAACAGCGCAGAAGATGAAATTAACAGCCTGGCAACTGACCTTATAGCTGGCATTGTTTCAACTCTTCCTGCAATCGCGTTGACCATCTATAAATTCAATGCGAAGCAGTTTATCAATGTTGCTAAGTCAACTGGCGGAAAGGATAACACGGCGGTAATTGTTTTGATCGCGATTGGCGCTAACGCTAACGAGGAGTGGTATCAGACGCTTTACGGTCAATGGCGCGGCCTTACAGAATCATCGCTAAGGAAGTTATTCACAAACATTGTTTCTGATTGGTCAACAAACATTCGCAATGCAAACTTTCGCGGAAGCAATGATAAACAGGTTAATGATCTTGCAGAAAAGAGATTTGCTGTTTATAGCTCTTGGGGTAAAACGAGATCAGAAAACATTATCGGCGCGTGGAATAGTCGCCTGATGCGCCAGCGCCTTTATGATGCTGGTGTATCAGCGTATTACTGGCATGGAATGCTTGACGAGCGCGAGCGATTGAAACATGTTCTATGGGAAGGTAAACTTATCCTGCTTGATGAAAATCACGTTTTCCCAGGAGAAGAATATGGATGCAGGTGCTGGTGTATCCCAAAATGGGATTAATTGGAATAATAAAGGAGAGTAATTAATGAAGGCAAAACAAAGATTTGATAGCGTCCAGGTTAAGGCGCATTTTGATGATAATGGCTTTTTAGTGGATCGCCCAATTGTGGCGCGAATTGGTCTGCAGGAGTACCGCACACCGTATGGAATCAGACGAGAGTTCCGACCAGCATCAGAGGTGTTCAAGGCTGATTCGCTTGCTACGTTCGCAGGCAAGCCGATCACTATCGGTCACGTCACAGTGACGCCAGATAATGCGGATCAGGTTGTTGTTGGTTCATGCGCTGGCGCTGGTGTTCCAAATGGGATTGGCGTTGAAGTTCCGTTAAGTATTTACTCAAAGCGAGCAATTGAGAGCGCAAAAAAGAAAGACACGGCGGAAATTTCAGTTGGTTACACATCGGTTGATATTGACAAGCCAGGCTGGGGTAATAATAAAACCGGTGATTACTTATTTGAGGAAGACCTAGATGAAGACTGGAAGCCTGATTCCCCTGATTGGGTCAAATTTGACGCCATTCAGACGAATATCCGTGTTAATCACATTGCACTTGTCTTTCGTGGTCGTGCTGGCATTGCCAAACTAAATCTTGATAGTGAACAGGATTTTCCGTATAGTGACGAGGTTCCAAATGACAAAGGAGATGAGGAAATGACAGTAAAAATCAAACTTGATGGCGCGGTAGAATTTGATGTTCCAAAGGCCGTTGCTGATCATATTGAGGCGTTAAAGGCAGATGCAAAAGCTGCAACCGAAAAAGCTGATGGTCTTGAGGCCGAGCGCGACGCCCTGAAAACTAAAGTCGATGGCATTCCGGCGCAGATTGCAGAAGCTGTTAAGAAGGCGAAGACTGACGCAGAAGAACACGCCAAGCTGGTTGCAGATGCAACTGAAATTGGCATCAAGTGTGACGGCTTGGACGCTAAAGCGATCAAAGTTGCTTACGTCAAAGAAGTCACTGGCGCTGATATTTCAGAAAAAGCCGATGCATATATTGAAACGGCTTTTGACCTTGCGAAGCAGTCTGATAAAATGGCGGCGCAGCGTAAATCTGTTAAGGGCGACTCTTTCGAGTCTGGCAAGAGTGGAAAAACCGACTCCCTTGATCCGACTGCGCGTTTAAAAAAACTTAAATAAGGAGAAATAAACATGGCTACAATTGGAGCAAGTTATTTTGCTGTAATGTCTCGTGCGTTACCTGGTCAGGTTTCTGACACCTCAGCTTATAATATTGATGGCGCTTGTGTTCTTGAGAATGCAGCAGGCAATCAGAACAAAAACATTTTTGTTGGTGTGGCGGTCCAGCATGGCGGCGTTGACGCTATGGGCAATAAGCTAATTAAGCCGATGGCGGCAAGCGGCAAGGCTTACGGAGTTGCAATTCGATCTCACTTCCAGACAACTTCGGCTGACGGTCGAATGATTTATGAATCTGGCGGCGGAATCAACGTAATGACTGAAGGGCGTGTTTGGATGTTGGCTAAAGACGCATCCGCGCCAGCTTTCGGCACTAAAGTCAAGCTGGATACGGATGGTCAGGTTGATACCAGTGCTGGCACTATCGAAACAAACTGGATCGCGACTGGTGATTTCACCAAGTTTCAAGACTTGAAGCTGGTAGAGGTTCAGGTGCAAAAAGTTCCGGCAGTTTCAGCAGGTTAATAAATATGGCGCTCACTGAGCGCCTTTTTTATATTTGGAGTTCTCATGAGTGATTATTCAGTCATTGTTGGCGCTGAGTCGCCAGGATGCATGGTTGATTCTTCAATAATGGTGATTAACGGATCTTTCGTGTGCGGAGATGAATTTATTGAGCCAGGTAAGATTGTGCGACTATCACATATAACAAATGGATACAAAATAGCAAGTGTTAATGGGGAACTCGTTATTGGTGTGGCAGTAAGGCCGCCGGACTCGTGCATATATGAGGAGGGTGATCCAGTTAATGTGGTTAGTAGAGGTAGTGTGTGGTGCTTAACTTCTGAGAGCGAAGCGCCAGAATATGGAGATAAAGTATTTGTAACGCAATATGGAGATGCGACATACAGTGAAGGTGACTTACTGATTGGTTGGATCTTTACTGGCGAACATGTAAAGGTTGATCATGATTCATATATTGTCGGGGTAAGCATTAACGCATAACACAAAATTATGTTGCACGTTTAACAAAAAATGCTATCATTGTGGCGCTACATACTAACAGCCTTTATATATGGAGGAAGAAAATGGAAAAAGAAAAATTTGATCAGCTAGATGCGGATATTGTTTCTAGCCATCTGGCTACTCGCGGCGTCAAGGGTGATGCTTCTGATATGGGTATCTGGACGGCGCAAGAGCTTCACAAGATCCGCTCAACTGCTTACGAGAAAGAATATCCGGCAGGTTCGGCGCTTCGAGTGTTCCCTGTAACTAATGAGCTTTCTGATACTGATAAAACTTTTGAATACCAGATGTTTGATAAGGTTGGTTACGCAAAAATTATTGCTGATTACACCGACGACCTGCCGACCGTTGACGCGCTGATGTCCAGCGAATTTGGTAAAGTGTTCCGCTTGGGTAACGCGTTCTTGATCTCCATTGACGAAATCAAGGCTGGCCAGCGTACTGGCAAGAGCCTTTCCACTCGCAAGGCAAACGCAGCGCAAAACGCTCATGATCAGGAAGTTAACCGCCTGGTGTTTAAGGGTTCAAAGCCGCACAAGATTCTTTCGGTGTTTGATCACCCTAACCTGACAAAGATCACGTCTTCTGGCTGGTTAAGTCATGATGAAAACACTAAGTTCCCTGAGGTGGCGTCGAACGATCTTGAAAAGGCGATCGAAACCATTGAGACGATCACTAATGGTCAGCACCGCGCAACCAATATCCTGATTCCGCCGTCTATGCGCAAGGTTCTTTCCGTTCGAATGGAAAACACCACTGAAAGTTATCTGGAATACTTCCAGAAACAAAACAGCGGAATCACCATTGACTCAATCGCAGAGCTTGAGGATATTGATGGCGCAGGAACTAAAGGTTGCCTGGTATATGAGAAAGACCCGATGAACATGTCGATCGAAATTCCAGAAGCATTTAACATGCTTCCGGCGCAACCAAAAGATCTGCACTTCAAAATTCCGTGTACTTCAAAATGTACTGGCCTGACGATTTACCGTCCGTTTACGCTAGTGCTTATCACCGGCTTGAAAAAATCAAGTTAATCGTATAACATTGGGGAATCCTTAACTGGATTCCCTTTTTTATTGGAGGTTATGAAATGGCTAAAGAAAAAACTGTAACGCTAAAGGTTTCAGGCGTGTGCCTTATCATTGTTGATGGTGAGCATTATCATCCAGGCAAAGAGTTTGACGTAGAAGAATCAAAATTGAAAACAAGCGCGTTTGAATATCTAATTGCAAAAGGCGATCTGGAGGTTAAAGACAACTCCGCATTGAATGAAGAAATCAAACAGAGCGCAGCAAGCAAACGTAAAAAAGACCCGCGAGAGGGCAAGAGCAAAGCCGAACTTGAAGACGGCGGCATCTATTAATAAAGAGGGCGCTTATAGCGCCCTTTGTCATATCTGGAGACCGAAAAATGCTAAAAGATGTTGATTACGTTTTGTTAGAAATACAGCGGTTAGCTCCGCCAATGAAAGCCGTTGATGTTGAGGTGATTGTTGCGTGGATTGATCTTGCGTCCGAATTTGTAAACCCCTCTAGGTTTGGTGATGCATATTACAAAGCACTTGCGCTGTATACGCTTCACTTGATGGCGCTTGATGGAGCGATGAAGCAGGAAGGTGAGAGCGTGGAAAGCTATTCACGGCGCGTTGCGTCTTTCTCCCTGACTGGTGAATTTTCGCAGACGTTCGATCGCGTATCCGCTGATAGCTCAGGCAAAACGATCAGGCAAACTCCTTGGGGCAAAATGTACGAGATATTGCTCAAGAAAAAAGGCGGTGGCTTTGGCCTCATTTGCGGCAAACATAGAATGCGCATGCCATGCCCAAGAAAGATTGATAGCATGGATATACAAAATCTTATCGACGAGGTAGCTCTAAACAAAGGGCGCATTAACTCGCTTGGTGAATACCTCTTGGGCAAAGAAGTTAAAAGGAGCACCCAATGAACTACGCAGAAATAAAGCGATTGGCTAGCGCCGGGATCGCATTTTTCAGCGACGGAGACGGCGAGTTTAAATGCATCATCCAGGCTGGCGGCGTTGATATTGTGGGCGGGGTTGAGGTTGAGAAGCCGGAAATCACAACCAAGATTAAAGGGATTGTGCGGTCGCCAAGGGTTCGCGAGGTTGACGGTGAAACAATCAGAGTAACGGATAAATTGGGCGTCTTTAACGGCGACGTTGAAATATTAAACGGCTACATGATCGAGATTGACGGCGAGCGATACGTTGTGACTGAAGCAAGACCAATCAGACAAACAAGCACAACTGTAGCCTATCGCCCGATCTTACGGAGGGTTGCAGTTCATGGCTAACTATTCGATCAGAGAGTTTCATGGCAAAATTGACGAATGGATAGAGCACGCTGGTAACGGCATTGTTGACTGCGTAGAGATTTTCTGCGGAAAGGTTCAGACGGCGCTTGTTAAAGGCTCGCCAGTGGACACCGGGCGCTTTCGCGGTAACTGGCAAGTTACTCCGAACATGCCACCACTTTACGCGCTCAATAACTACGACAAAGACGGCAGCAAAACCATTGCAGAGGGTAAGCGGGCAATTTACGCTATCTTGCGCGGCGGCGGTGCGGTTCGTTCAATCCATTTTTCTAATATGCTAATTTACGCTAACGCGCTTGAGTACGGTCATTCAAAACAAGCTCCAGCTGGTGTTGTTGGTATTGTTGCAATGCGCTTGCGCTCATTCATGGCGGAGGCGATCAAAGAGTCGAGGGCTAAACATGCATTATGATCTGATGGTTGCGGCGCGTAAGGCGCTGGCGACTGAATATGAGAGCAGACTCAGGATCGCTTATGAGAACGTAGAGTTTACGCCACCTGGTGACGGCTCGCCGTGGTTGAAGTTTGACTATACTGAAGTTGACACAGAATACCTGTCATTGGATCGCAAATGCGTTTCTTATATCGGAATGATTCAGGTTGGCATTGTGTTTCCGCCAGGTTACGGAACTGACAGGCCGCGCGTTCTCGCTAAAGAGATTGCGCAATTCTTTTACGATGGTAAAATGCTGGAGCATGGTTATATATATGAGGGTGCAAGAGTTCACAAACCGCTCAAGAGTGAAAGCGGTTGGATTCTCCCAATAAGGTTTTATGTTCGAATTGAAACAAAGGAGTAAAAATTATGCATTTACCAAATGGATCGCAAATTTTCGTGGAAAGCGGCCGCGAAGCAGAAACTCATGCTACCGCTGTGTCAAACGCAAAAGATCCAGTTTTCACCGTTGCATCTGGCGGCACTGATTACCAGAAAGGTGATTATGTAATCATCACTTCATCTTCTTGGGGTAAGCTGATTGATCGCGTCATGCGCGTAAAGGCTACCGGTACAGAGACAAGCGTAACGCTTGAGGGTGTTGATACGTCTGATACTAACGTATTCCCTACTGGCGGCACAGCGTCTTTTGCAAAAATCAGCGCATGGACTGAGATCCCTTGCATTCAGGATTTGTCGCAGGAAGGAGGAGAACAGCAATACTATACTTATCAGTGTTTGTCAGACGAACAGGAGCAGCAGTTACCAACCTATACGAGTGCCGTTTCTCTGACCTACACCTTTGCGCACGAATACGATAACGCGATCTATCCGCTACTTCGCAAAGCAGATGAATCAAACGCTGTAACCGCGCTTCGCATGTATGTACCAAAAGCAAAAGAGATGCGTTGCTGGGCTGGAATCCTTTCGTTTAACGAAATTCCGAAGACCGCAGTTAACGAAATGGAAACTGTCTCCCTGTCTGTATCACTGAAAGGTCGATTCACATTCCTGTCTTCTCAGGTAGCATAATCACAAGGGGCGTTGCGCCCCTTTTTTATTTGATGTAATATCACCTCAATATTTAACCACCTAGGAGAAAAGACAATGGCTAAAATGAAATTGACTCTTGCCCCACTTCCAGATTTCAAACTTCCAGTTAAATTTGTATTGCCGGATGGTAACGAGCAAAAAATTGTGTTTACCGTTAAGCATAAAAAGGCAAGCGAGATTCAAGAGCTTTACCAGAAAGAAGGTATTAAAGATCCTGAATTTATCATGAATGTTGCTGTGGGTTGGGATCTGGAAGAAGAATTCAACGAAGAAAACGCACAACTGTTAGTTGATTATTATCCTGGCGCGGCGCTGGCTCTTATGGGATCTTATTTGAGTGCGCTGGCAGGGCAACGCGTAAAAAACTAAAACGGGCGGTTTATCTGTACTATCAGAAACCGCCGACAGACGAAGAATTGCAAGCCGTAGGATTAACACGCGCAGACTATGAAGGAGAAGATCCGCCTGAAATAATATTCGATGAAAGCATGATGCAGTCATGGGATGTCTTTTGCGCAATGCAAACGCAGTGGAGAAGTGCGGGGGCTGGTGCTTACGGCTTTGACTACAACGTTCTCCCGATGCTTTTTGAGATTTACAAGGTTGAGGATCGCGAGATGGCGCTAAACGACTTGCGAATCATGGAGCAAAAAGCACTTGAAATGATGCATTCAAAATAAGCGCCTACGGGCGCTTTTTTATTACCTGGAGGATTAATAATGTCAGAACAATATGCTGGCTTGACGCTTGGCGTTGACGTTTCTCAACTCAACAATGCTGTAAAGTCTTTGCAGCAATTCAAGAAGGCAAACGACGACGCAAAGGGAAGCGTTGAGAGCTTTGTTGATTCAGAGGTTGTTGCAAGACAAAGAGCCAAACAACTGGCTGAGGAATTGGCAAAGCAGAAGCAAGAATTTAAAGCAATTCAGTCGGCAATAGATCCGACAGCAAGCAAAATGGATAAGTTGCGCCAGGCTGCGACACAGCTTGATGCGCTTTGGAAAAAAGGCGCAGTTCCAGACGAGACGTTTTTTCAGCTTGGTGGAATCCTTGAATCTCAAATTGGAAAACTTGAGAGAAATAAAAAGGCACTAACTGAAGAAGGCCGCGCAGCACTTGAGGAATCAAAAGCCAAAGAGAAAGCAGCGTTAGCTGGAAAAGCTTTCCTTGCTGATCTGGAATCGCAAGCCTCCGCGCTTGGAAAAACAAAATCCGAATTGCTGGAAATGAAAGCGGCGCAACTTGGCGTAAGTGCTCAGGCCTCGCCATTTATTGCACAGCTGAAAGCGCAAGAAAAACAGATGAAGTTAACCGGAATTAGCGCGGGGCAATATAACCAGGCAATGCGAATGCTTCCAGCTCAGATCACTGATGTTGTAACGTCGCTGGCTTCTGGTATGCCTGTTTGGTTGGTTGCAATCCAGCAGGGTGGACAGATTAAAGATTCTTTCGGCGGCGTTGGTAATACGTTTAAAGCGCTGTTGTCGTTTCTGAATCCGGTAAACGTTGGCCTTGCAGCATTAGCCGTTTCAATGGGTGCTCTTGTTAAGGCTGGTTATGATGCGTATAAGTCGCAACGTGACTTGCAAGAGGCGTTGGTGCTGACTGGTGGATATGCTGGCACAAGCGGCGCACAGTTCGATAAGCTGGCGCAGGACATTAATAACAGCACTGACGCGACGATAGGAAACATACGATCTATCGCAACAGAGCTTGCAAAATCCGGCAAATTCACGATTGATCAGATTAAAGCGATTACAAAGACTACCGCTCAGTGGTCAACGGTAACGGGTGAATCAAGCGACAAAATAACCGATTACTTTAATAATATTGCTGGCGATCCGGTTAAAGGTCTTGCAAAGCTAAACGAGCAATTCAACTTTTTAAGCGAAGGGCAGTTAACTTATATTGCAGATCTTGAGAAAACGAAAGGCAAAACAGAAGCTGTAACTACGGCAACAAAGTTATTTGCTGATGTTATGGATCAGAGATTAGCTGAACTGGCAGACTCCGCAACGCCATTAGAAAAGATGTGGACTGACATTAAAAAATGGGCGTCAGATGCATGGGGTTGGGTTGGGGATCACACACTGGCGGCGCTTAACCTGATTATTGACGTTGTAGCCGGAACGGTTGAGCAAGTTCGTTATTTGCTTAATCAGGGTGATATTCTCATTGGTGAATTTGTTGTATCTGCAACAAAGGCTATGCAAAAAATACCTGGCCTTGATGGCGTTGGTGATTCAGTAATTGCACAGCAGCAACAGATCATTAATAAATCAAAAGAGCAAAACAAGGAACTATTAAAATCAATTGCCGAACGTGACGAGCGAGTCAAAAAAGGCGAGCAGGGTTACATTGACATGATGAAAAATCGTGCGGCGGTTGAACAGCAATATGCGACAAAAACAAAAGACAACATCAGGAAGGAAGCCGAGGAATTAGCCAAGAGAGATAAAGTTAAAAAAGTTAAGGTTTCGGCTGGAGATAAACTTGAAGAACAATATCAGCGTGACATCATGGCGTTAGAAACTCAATTAAGAGTTTTGAAAGAGCACAAGACGATCACAGATACCATAAGCCAGCAACGTAAATCTTTATGGGCTGAACAAGCTAAAATTCAGATTTTGCAAGAGGCATCAACAAAGCGACAGCTTACTGATGAAGAAAAAAGCATTTTAGCCAACAAAGACAAGATCTTAGCCATGGCTGAACAAAAAGCTATTTTAGGCGATCAGATTGTTGCGCAAACGCGCCTTAATAAGTTGCAAGATAGCTCAATTAAGTTTATCCAGCAGCAGAAAGCGGCAACAGAAGCACTAGCAAAAACCAGAGGGTTAAGCGAGCTTGAAGCAGCAAGAGCGTCGGAACGTGCAAAGGTTGAATCTGATTATCTTGCTAAGGGAGGGCAGAAAGAAGATCCGCAACTTAAATCCATGATGGATGCCTTAGACAACCGCTATAAAGAGGAAGATGATAAACGTGCTGATTGGTTGGCTGGCGCTAAAAATGCATTTGCTGAGTACGGCGAGGAAGCAATGAACATGTATGATAATATCGGCAACATTGCGAGCCAGGCGCTAAACGGCCTATCGCAACAAATGGCTGATTTTTTGACTACTGGACAAGCCAACTTCAAAGACTTTGCAAAATCAATCATTAGCCTGATTGTTCAGATGATCACGAAGATGGTTGTCTTTAATGCCATATCTGGTGCGATTGGAGGGGGAACATGGACGATGGGAGGCCTTCTTAAAAATGTTGGATTTGCAACTGGTGGATACACCGGAGACGGCGGGAAGTATGAGCCAGCAGGTGTTGTCCATAAAGGCGAGTTTGTCATGACGAAGGAGGCAACGAAGCGGATCGGAGTTGGAAATCTTTACAAAATGATGCGAGGTTATGCAAATGGCGGCGCTGTTGGCGGCACTTCATACACTGGCGGCGGAGTTTCATCTGGAGCAACAAATCTTAATATTGGAGGTATCAGCGTTGATATTAACAACGGAAGCGATCCGAAAGGGTTGGAGACTGGTGTAAAAATGATTTTCACTGATATGATTAAGCGTTCATGTACGCAGGGTGGGGAAGTTTACGAATTTGTTATGTCTAAGCGGGGTTGATAGTGAAACTTGAGCAATTCAAATGGTGCACGCAAACGCAAGGAGGCGGAGGCACTATGACCACATCAAATAACGACAGGGAAATCTCATTTGGTAATGGTTACACGCAGGTTGCGTCAGGAGGGTTTAACACGGTACGCAGGGAGTTTTCCATTGTCTATGTTGGCAAGGATTACAGAGACGTTGTTGACTTCCTGAATGGACACAGGCTGAAGCCGTTTTTATGGTTTATGCCTGACGGTCAACCTGGTCTATTCAGGGTAAAATCTGGTAGTGTTGGATTAACGCCTGTATCAGCAACCGTTCAGGAAGTGAAAGCAACATTTACTGAGCAATTTACATCAATGCAATAATTCAAGCCGCCTTTGTGCGGCTTTTTTATTGATGATACAATGCACGAAAGGAGGTGCAATTATGGCTAATGAAACAACAGGTCGCGCGGATCTTGAAAATTGTCTGCAAAGCCTTTACCCTGGCGAGATTATCACGCTAATTGAAATTGACGGCACAAAGTTTGGCGCAAACATTTTTCGCATACACAATGAGAACATCTCATACACTGCGGAAGAATTATTGCAGGCGCGAGAAACTGGAGTTCTTCCGCCGAAAGAGATTACATTCCGTGGCGAGGTTTACGGCGCGCGCCCGTTCGGAATATCTGGAATCAACTTCACAAGCAACGGAAAGGCTGATAAGCCACAATTGATACTATCAAACCTTGACAGCCAGGTGAGCGCTATGATTCGCAACTTTAACGGCATGATGCAAGCTAAGGTTACAATCTGGATCACGCCAGCGGAATTAATGGGTAAAGATGGCAACATTAAAGATGGAGCCTCAAGAAAGCTGGTTTACTACATTGAGCGCCCAAGCCATTACAATAGAATGATGGCAAAGTTTGATCTGACATCGCCTTATGATATGGATGGAATAATGATTCCTCCGCGAATAACTCAAAGCGTTTGTTATTGGGCACAGCGTGGATGGTATCGAAGCGGAAAAGGTTGCGGATACAATGGATCGCGAATGTTTGACAAAGACAATAATCCTGTAACAGATCCGGCGCAGGACTATTGTTCAGGATTGGTGAGTTCATGCAAACTAAGATTTGGAAATGACCAGCAATTAGATTTTGGCGGTGCACCAGTAGCAAGCCTGTTAAGGAGAAATCAGTGATGATTAGTGCAAAGATAAAACTTGAAATAATGCAGCACGTAAAAGATGAATACCCGCGCGAGGCGTGCGGTGTTATCACTCAAAAATCACGCGTGCAAAAATACCACCGCATAACAAACGTGCATGATGATCCTGAAAATCATTTTGAGATGGACGCAATTGAATACGTTGAGGCGTGTGAAAGTGGCGAGCTTATTGCTGTTGTGCATAGCCACACTGGAGACGGGGCAAGTACAATTCCAAGCGCCCATGATACATGCATGTGTGATGAAATGGGTGTTTCATGGGTTATTGTGTCATGGCCAGAAGGTGATATGAGAATCATTGAGCCTAAATCTCGTCCTCTGATTGGTCGACCGTGGTCGCTTGGGGCGTATGATTGCTGGGGGCTTATTATGGCATGGCACAAAGAGCGCGGAGTAGAATTAAACGACTTCCGAAAACCTTACGAGTGGTGGAAACCGGAATACGGAGAGAATCTCTATGAGGAAAACTATCTTAAAGAGGGATTCATCCCAACCAATCAGGAACCGAAGGCAGGCGACATGATCATATTCAGAATCAGCGCTAATGTGTGGAATCACGCCGGAATATACTTAGGCAACAACCAGCTATTGCATCACGCTTTCGGTAAGCTATCAAAAATTGACCTGTATTCCGGCTGGTATCAGGAACATGCGGTAATGGTGTGTCGGCATAAGGATTTAAAACATGACATTGAAAACAATTAAATTATCTGGGTCATTAGGCCGTCGCTTTGGTGTATTCCACAAATTAGCCGTTGATTCATACCCTGAAGCAATCCGTGCGCTATCTTCGCAGGTGGAGGGATTCAAGGACTACATGCAAAGCGAAGTAGGATCGAGAATGCGTTATGCTGTATTTGTTGACGGTAATAATGTAGGACAGCACGATGAAAAAGCGTGGCAATGCGCAAAGGAAGTGAGGATTATTCCAATCCCAACAGGTTCGAAGTCTGGCGGGTTGTTTCAGGTTGTTCTTGGCGCAGTTATTATGGCGACTGCATTTTTCACTGGCGGGGCTTCACTTGCGGCGATGGGCGCTTTTGCATCGTCTGCTTTCATGATGGGTGGAGCTATGGTGCTGGGTGGCGTAATGCAGATGATTTCACCACAGCAAGGCGGGTCGCGGTTATCATCCCAATCAGCAGAAAATAAGCCGTCTTACGCTTTTGGCGGTGCAGTTAACACAACGGCGGCAGGATACCCAATACCATTGCCATACGGTCAAAGGACCGTCGGCGGAGCTATCTGGTCGGCTGGGAGTTATGCAGAAGATAAGGCTTAATATAAAAGAGTCGCGCGTTGCGCGGCTTTTTTTTTACCCGTATAATTCAACAAATCAAATAGCACAAAGGGTGAAAAAGTATGGCTGAAAATATGATAACGGGCAGTAAGGGTGGATCATCAAAACCTTATGTTCCGAAAGAGATGGAAGATAACCTGATCTCAATCAACAAAATCAAAATCCTTCTTGCCGTTTCCGATGGCGAGTGCGATCCAGATTTTACACTTCGCGATCTGTATCTTGATGATGTTCCGGTAATTGCAGGCGACGGAACTGTTAACTACCAGGGTGTGAAAGCTGAATTTCGACCTGGAACGCAGACGCAAGATTACATCCAGGGGTTTACTGACACATCAAGCGAAGTGACGCTGGCGCGTGACATTACGACGACAAATCCTTATGTAATTTCCGTGACCAACAAAACATTATCGGCTATCAGAATCAAAATGCTAATGCCAACAGGCATTAAGCAAGAGGACAACGGCGATCTTGTCGGCGTCAAGGTTACTTATGCTGTTGATATGGCTGTTGACGGAGACTCTTACAAAGAAGTATTGCGAGACACTATCGAAGGTAAAACACGTTCAGGTTACGATAGAAGCCGAAGGATTGACCTTCCGTCATTTAATGATCGCGTATTACTTAGGGTTAGAAGGGTTACGGCAGACAGCACATCTTCTCGTGTTACTGATTTGATTAAGCTACAAAGTTACGCTGAGGTTATTGATGCAAAATTCCGTTATCCTCTGACTGGTCTTGTATACGTTGAATTTGACAGTGAGTTGTTCCCTAACCAGATCCCTAACATTTCAATCAAGAAGAAATGGAAGTTGATTAATGTTCCGAGCAACTATGACCCTGTATCTAGAGAGTATAGAGGTTCATGGGATGGAACGTTCAAGAAAGCGTGGTCGAATAATCCGGCGTGGGTGCTTTATGACATTATCACAAACCAGCGATATGGATTAGATCAGCGAGAACTTGGTGTGCAGGTTGATAAATGGAGTCTTTACGAAGCGGCGCAATACTGCGATCAGAAAGTTCCTGACGGGAAAGGCGGTACAGAGCCTCGTTATCTGTGCGACGTTGTGATTCAAAGCCAGATTGAGGCTTATCAGCTTATTCGTGATATTTGCTCAATCTTTAGAGGCATGAGCTTTTGGAATGGAGAGAGCTTGTCAATCGTCATTGATAAGCCGCGCGATCCGTCGTACATCTTCACAAATGACAATGTTGTTGATGGTGATTTTCAGTACACAACAGCAAGTGAAAAGAGCATGTACACGCAGTGCAACGTGACGTTCGATGACGAACAAAACATGTATCAGCAGGACGTAGAGGGTGTATTCGACACAGAGGCCGCATTGCGATTTGGATACAATCCCACAAGCATAACCGCGATTGGATGTACACGCAGGAGTGAGGCTAATCGGCGCGGTCGATGGATACTAAAAACCAACTTGCGCAGCACTACTGTAAACTTTGCTACTGGACTGGAAGGCATGATCCCATCAATAGGTGATGTGATTGCTATCGCTGACAACTTTCACAGCAGCAACCTTAAATTAAACCTATCAGGGCGCGTGATGGAAGTTTCCGGCTTACAGGTGTTCGTTCCGTTTAAGATTGACGCGCGACCAGGTGATTTCATTATCATAAACAAGCCGGACGGTAAGCCAGTTAAGCGCACAATTTCAAAGGTAAGCGGTGACGGAAAAACCATTGAGCTAAACATCGGGTTTGGGTTTGAAGTTAAGCCGGATACAGTTTTTGCAATCGACCGCACTGATATTGCATTGCAGCAATACGTTGTAACGAGTATCAGCAAAGGTGATGATGATGATGAATTTACATACTCCATCACGGCTGTTGAATATGACCCGAACAAATACGACGAGATTGATTATGGAGTAAACATTGACGACAGGCCAACTTCAATTGTCCAGCCTGACACAATGGCAGCACCTGAAAATGTGCAAATATCCTCATACTCGCGAATTGTCCAGGGTGCAAGCGTTGAAACAATGGTTGTGTCGTGGGGTAAAGTACCTTACGCATCGCTGTATGAAATGCAATGGCGAAAAGGTGATGGCAACTGGCTAAATACACCACAGACCGCAAACAAAGAAATTGAGGTTGAAGGTATTTATTCAGGAAACTACCAGGTAAGGGTTAGATCTGTTTCTGCTTCCGGTTCGACGTCGCCGTGGTCCAGAATTGTGACAGCATCACTGACTGGTAAGGTAGGAGAGCCAGGCGCGCCAGTTAACTTAACTGCGTCCGACAATGAGGTGTTTGGCATTCGTGTTAAGTGGGGGATGCCAGAAGGGAGCGGAGACACGGCATACATTGAGCTTCATCAGTCGCCGGATGGAACGGCTGAAAACTCAAGCCTGCTAACGCTGATCCCGTATCCACAATATGAATACTGGCACGGCACGCTTCCGGCTGGTCATGTTGTCTGGTATAGAATCCGCAGCGTTGACAGAATCGGCAACGTTTCCGGCTGGACTGATTTTGTTAGAGGCATGGCTTCAGATGATGTCGAGGCTGTTTTAGGAGATATTCTTGATAAGATTTTTGATACTGAAGCAGGTCAGGATCTTAAAGAGAACGCCATTGACAGTGCAAACAAGATAAAGGACCAGGCGCAAGCAATCATCCAGAATGCTCTTGCTAATGATGCTGATATTAAGTGGACGCGAGTACAAAATGGAAAGAGAAAGGCTGAATATGGTCACGCTCTTGAGCTTATAGCCACAGAGACTGAGGCACGAGTTACGCAGATTGAAGAATTGAGGGCGTCAATCGACGAGGATATTGTTTCAAGCATAAAGACAGTGCAGGAGGCTATCGCCACAGAATCTGAAACGCGAGCAACTCAAATAAACGCTTTGGATTCAAAATTCACAACTGAAATTGACGGCGTAAAACGCAATACAGCAGCAAGCATTAATCAGGTGAATCAAACAATCGCCAATGAATCAGAGGCGCGAGCGCAGGCCGTTAACGCGCTTGATGCGAAGTTCACAAAGGAGATCGAAGATTTAAACGGAGTCATTAAGACTGAGGTTGAGGCTAACATCTCTGAAGTGAAACAGGCTATCGCTAATGAGACGGAAGCAAGGGTGCAGGCTGATCAGGCGTTAACAGCTAAGTTTGGAGACGTTGAATCTGCATTAGCTCAAAAACTTGATTCATGGGCTGGCGTGTCGTCTGTTGGTGCTAAATACTCAATGAAACTTGGGTTAACTTACAACGGGCAGAAGTACAGCGCAGGAATGGTAATGCAGCTTTCGCAGAGTTCATCCGGCCTTATCTCGCAAATTTTGTTTGATGCGAATAGGTTTGCAATCATGACAAGTTCGACTGGTGGGGGGTATACGCTGCCTTTCGTGGTGGAAAATAACCAGGTATTCATTAACAGCCTGTTAGTGAAAAACGGATCCATCACAAATGCGATGATCGGAAATGTTATTCAGTCTAACGACTTTATTTCAGGCCGGCAAGGTTGGCAGGTTAACAAGTCTGGACGAGCTGAGTTTAATAATGTAGTTATTCGTGGTGATGTTTACGCAAACAATGGTAGTTTTAGGGGGTCAATTGATGCAACAAACGGAACCTTTAGGGGTACTGTTGAGGCTGATAGATTCTTAGGCGACATTGTGGCGTTAAGGTCATTTGGTGATATTGACAGTCAGTCTGCTGGAGGTTCGTTTACTAGGAATTACACATTCACAGATAGCGGAACTAGGGAATTTGATAAATCTGTAACATTTGATTTAATGGTTCAGCATAGTCATCTATCTGATGTGGTAAACGTGCCTTTTAATGTTGGAATATCTATAAATGGAAATTATAAAGCATTTACAATAAGTCAAAAAGTTGGTGAAGGAACTACATCTCCGGTAATGGTTAGACATTCTGTTAACAATATAACATCAAGGGTTGTAACTGTCAGGGTGACAGTAGATGGTGGGTCACCATCTACACCGTTCAGGATACTATCCCCTACAATGATGATCGGCAGAAGCTCCGGCTCATTCACTGGATAATAAAAAGGGCGCTATATGCGCCCTTTCTTTTATTTCTCACAACCTTCAGACCAACCAACACGGTTCATTGCTGGTGAGCAATCAGGCTTAACCGTCTTGCCCTTCATCCATTCAGAGGTTCGCTTGCCATGAGTTGTGTTCTCATAAATCCGTGTTTGATTCTCAATGTTGCTAACGCCGCCCTTCTGGCCTCCTTCAGAGTTTTGAGCAGCTAAGGAAGGAGTGCACATTAAAGCAGAGATTACGGCGAACATTGCGATTGAGTTTTTCATTTTGCTTTCCTCTTTGTTTGGTTTATGTGGTCATGATATCACCATAAAAATACTTTGCAAGTGCCATTTTGAGTATTTCCATTCTGTTATTTTTGTTCCCCGTGTTCTTAAATCTGCGGAGGCGTAAATTTAGCGCAAAAAGTGAACAGCGATAGAGCACTATACATACAGATAAATAT
>ERZ1034973.507-NODE-507-length-27261-cov-9.654267_pt1 | contig 27261 bp, 20 predicted proteins | sample MGYA00520686_ERZ1034973 | MGnify/ENA primary metagenome ERZ1034973 (study PRJEB33766, sample SAMN09781775) | gut metagenome | biome: gut microbiome | host: Homo sapiens | place: Madagascar | study: EMG produced TPA metagenomics assembly of the PRJNA485056 data set...
TAATTAATATGTTTGAAAATCAACCGAAAGGTCTATGGACCTTAGCATTGGCCAATACAGGCGAGCGATTTGGCTATTACACCATGCTTGCTGTGTTTGCCCTCTTTCTCGGTGAGAATTTTGGGTTTAGTGCCGGCGTAGCGTCGGAGATTTACTCTTGGTTCCTCGCCGCAGTTTATTTCCTTCCTCTCTTCGGCGGTATGGCTGCTGACAAGTGGGGCTATAACAAGATGGTAATTATAGGAATCATGATCATGTTCCTTGGTTATCTGTTCCTTTCCATTCCTTTAGGAGGCGGTTCTGTAGCTATCGCAGCTATGGGTGCTGCTTTGCTCCTCGTAAGTCTTGGTACAGGCTTTTTCAAGGGTAACCTTCAGGTTATGGTTGGCGATTTGTATAACGATCCTCGCTTCTCGTCACAACGCGATGCGGGTTTCTCGCTTTTCTATATGGCCATAAACATTGGTGCCCTCTTTGCACCTACTGCCGCTACAGCCATTATGGCATGGGCACAAGGCTCGCTTGGTTATAGCAAGGCCGACTCATACCACTTTGCTTTTGCTGTGGCATGTGTATCGGTAATTGTTTCAATCATCATTTATTTCCTTGGTCGCCCCACATACAAGCAGGTCATTGCTCCCGCTACCTCTAAGGACAAAGCTGGCAGCAAAACTGCTGCGACTCAGGCTGAGGCTCATGAAGATGCCAACGACACCAAAGAGCGCATCGTTTGTCTGTGTCTTGTGTTTGCTGTGGTTATTTTCTTTTGGATGGCTTTCCACCAGAACGGATTGACTCTCACCTGGTTCGCTGACGAGTTTACGGCCACTTCGGCTACAGGTGTCACAGGCATGGAATTTAATGTGCTGAATCTTGTGTGGTGTATCTTCATGATGTTCGGTATCTGCGGACTCATCACTTCAAAGAAAACCACAAAGGCTGTTGTTACAAACCTTGCCCTCATCGTGGTTCCTGCCGCAATATTGGTTTACACATACATCCAGACAGGTTCGGAGACGGTATCTATTGCTGCTCCTATCTTCCAACAGTTTAACCCTTGCTTCGTTGTGGCTCTCACTCCTGTGAGCATCGCTCTGTTCTCTTGGCTTGGCAAGAAGGGTAAGGAGCCTAAAGCTCCCGTGAAGATTGGTCTTGGTATGCTTGTTGCAGCTGTGGCTTATATCTGGCTTACTGTGTCATGTCTTGGCCTGCCTACTCCAAATCAGCCCGAGCATGTTGCCAATGTTAGTCCTAACATTCTTGTCCGTACTTACCTCATTCTGACCTTTGCTGAGCTGTTGCTTTCGCCTATCGGCATCGCCTTTGTTTCGAAGGTGGCTCCTGCCAAGTATAAAGGTCTGATGATGGGTGGCTGGTTCGTAGCTACCGCCATCGGCAATAAGCTCGTGTCAATACCTGGACACTTGTGGGACAAGCCTCTGCCCGTTGTTTGGGGCGTGCTGGCTGTTATCTGTCTTGTAGCAGCTCTCTTCATTTTCTCTATTATCAAGAAGCTGAACAAGGTTAGCTAATATTTCTTATTTATAAATAAAAAAGGTGGGTTTTAAAAGGTTATGCGAGGTCTGTCAAGAATGCTTGATAAGTCGCGGCCCTTTTTAAAATCCATCTTTTTATATTTGTTGGGCTTATAAAGAGTCCTTGTTATTGCAAAAATGTTTCTCTATAATTTGGTGCTTCAACCATTTTATATTAACTTTGCCCTATTATTACAAAACGAAAAAATCTATTAAAGATGAACATCAAAACACGTCTTGCTGTGATGAACTTCCTCGAATTTGCTGTTTGGGGAGCATATCTCACGTCTATGGGCAACTATTTGGGCAAAGCCGGAATGGGAGCCGAAATTGCATGGTTCTATGCCATTCAGGGCATAGTCTCTATCTTTATGCCAACCATCGTGGGCATTGTTGCTGACAAATATGTGCAACCGCAGCGCATGTTAGGTATCTGCCATCTGTTGGCAGGCTTAGGTATGGTCGGCCTGTTTTATCTTGGCATGACCAATGCACAACCAGACAAGACGACATTCATAGCAATATACTCGCTCAGCGTGGCTTTCTATATGCCTACGCTAGCTCTCTCTAACACCGCAGCATTCGCCATTCTTAAGGGCAAGGGCTACGATACCGTTACCGACTTCCCGCCAATTCGTGTGCTTGGTACAGTAGGCTTTATCGTAACTATGTGGTTTGTCAACTGCGCTTCATGGGATAACGGCGCTTTTTCGTTTGGCTTTGCAGCAAACGACTTTAAGTTCCAGTATACCCACATGCAGTTCCTTGTATCTGGAATCCTCAGTTTCGTGCTCTTTGCATACTGCATGACCCTGCCCGCTTGTCCTATCGTAAAGCACGAAGAGAAGAAAAGCGTTGCAGAAATGCTTGGCTTCAGCGCTTTCAAACTGTTCAAGGACAAGAAGATGGCATTGTTCTTCATCTTCTCTTGCTTGCTTGGAATGTCGTTGCAGGTAACAAATAGCTATGCAACGCCTTTCATTACCAGTTTCAAGGGCGATGCTCTGCTTGCTGACACGTTTGCTGCCAACAACGCAACGTTGCTGGTGTCAATCTCACAAGTGTCGGAGGCTCTTTGCATTCTTATGATCCCGTTCTTCCTGCGCCGTTATGGCATCAAGATAGTGATGCTTATCGCTATGTTTGCATGGGTGGTACGCTTCGGCTTCTTCGGTTTGGGCAATCCCGCCATGCCGGGTGTCATTCTCTTTGTCCTGTCTTGTGTTGTCTATGGTGTGGCCTTCGACTTCTTTAATGTGTCTGGCGGTTTGTTTGTTGATCAAAAGTGTGATACCAATGTGCGTGCCTCGGCACAGGGTCTCTTTATGCTTATGACAAATGGTTTAGGAGCTACCATCGGCACGTTGCTTGCTGGAGAGGTCATAAACCATTATTGTTCATGGAATGAGGATGGTTATCTGCTTGGCGACTGGCAGACCTGTTGGTTCATTTTCGCAGCTTACGCCCTCGTGGTTGGAGTGCTTTTTGCTCTCGTCTTCCGTCAGAAAAAAGAGAATGAAGAGCTCTCAAAGATAGAAAAATGATATAAAAAGACAAGAAAGTGGATTTATATTAAACAAATTTAAAGATTGACAAGGAGATATGATTTGTAGATGAGTGTGTCAAATGTTATGCTCAGAAAATAATCAAGCGTATCTCCTTGTCTTTTTTATTTGTTTTTGTTTTATCCTTCTCTTGTTTATAATAATATATGCTTGGAAAATATAATATAAGTTTATTGTAGAGTAATGTAATATATGAAAGAAGCAAGATATTTTTATGTTCCCAATGCTCGTAATGCTGGTGAGTTGCCTGCCGACGAGGCTACTCATGCCTTACGCGTGTTGCGCCTTAAGCCAGGCGATGAGATGTTTCTTATGGATGGCGAGGGTGGCATTTTTCGTGCGGAGGTTACTCGTGCTGACAAACATTGTTGCTACGACATTGTTGAAGAGTGGACCAAACAGAAAGACTGGTCTTCATACATCCATTTGGCGATCGCACCAACGAAGATGATGGAACGCATGGAATGGTTGGCGGAAAAAGCTACAGAGATTGGTTTCGATGAGCTGTCGTTCCTTAACTGTAAATTCTCTGAACGTAAGAATCTACGTGTTGATAGGGTAGAGAAGATAGTGGTGTCGGCAATGAAGCAGAGTCGCAAACCCCAATTGCCTGTGGTCAATGCTTTATGTTCATTTGACGAATTTATTAAAAACCATTCTACAGGACACCGTTATATAGCCCATTGTTATAATGAGGTAGAACGTCACGATTTCTTTGACCAGTTGACAGCTCTCACAGACGATGAACCTGTAACGGTTCTTGTGGGACCAGAGGGCGATTTCTCTATAGAAGAAGTGCGCAAAGCTGTTGACAATGGATATGTATCTATTTCTCTTGGCAAGAGTCGTCTGCGCACAGAGACCGCCGGACTTTCGGCTGTTATGCTGGCACGATTGGTAAAACGTATAGAAGATTAATGATATAGCAGAAATGCGGAATCTTTAATAAACAGAAAATGAACATTACAAAAACTTATGTAAGTAAATTCTTGATAGGGGCTGTTGTTCTTATGGCGGCCTTTCTGTCTTCATGTAGCAACAACGACTATGTTAAAAACATTCCCAACAATTGCACGGCCCTGTTGTCAGTTGATGCTAAACGAGTGGAGGGTGTGGATGGTAGTGGACTCTTAAAAAAGATTCTACCAGTTGATGATGCATCGTCTGTAGGCATAGACTTTAAAGAGAAGGTTTATCTGTTTGAGACTGTAGACGGTAACATTGGTCTTGCTGCCAAGATTAAAAACGAGAGCGATTTTACAAAGAATATAGACGCTCTTGTGAAAAGTGGAGTTTGTGCTCGGCCAACAAAGAAAGCCAACATTAGCTTTGTGATGATAAAAAACTCATGGCTTGTTGCTTATAACAGCGATGCGTTGATGATGGTTGGCCCTATAACAGTTGCTGCACGCCCGTCTGTAGAGAATTTTGCCATTGCTTGTTTCAGGCAGGAAGAAGAGCAGAGCGTCATGGCTTCTAAATTGTACCAACGTCTTGACACCATTGATGCTCCTATCGCTCTTGTGTGTCAGGCACAGGCTTTGCCCGAAAAACTTGTTGCGCCATTTACCATTGGGGCTCCAAAAGATGCAGATGCTTCACAGGTCATGATTGCTGCAAAAATTAGCGTAATGAACAAGACTCTGCTTATTGACGGTAAGACCTATTCTGAAAACGCTGATATTGACAAGGCATTAAAAGAATCGCAAGAGAAATTGCGTCCTATAACTCCAACGTTGGTAAAAGCCTTTAATGAAGAACGGCTTTTAGGTATGTTCATGAACGTAAACGGCAAAGATTTCTTGCCCATGCTTCATCAGAACAAGTATATTCAGGCTATGCTTGTCGGTCTAAACACAGCCATCGACATGGACAATATCATCCGCAGCATAGATGGTGACATGGCGATAATGGTGCCTTCTTACAAAGAAACGAGCTTGTCTATGTCTCTTAATGCAAAGTTGGGCGACAGCAAATGGCTCTCCGATGTTGATTATTGGAAACAGTCGTGCCCTAAAGGAAGCTCTATTGCTGATGCTGGCAAAGACACCTATTGTTATACTGATGGCTCGATGAAATTTTTCTTTGGCGTCACGCCGCAACTTTATTTCTTTAGTGGCAACGATGAAGTTATTGCCCGCAAGTCGCTTGAGGCTTCGGTTAAGCCCTTGCCTGCAAATGTAGAATCGTTCATTATTGGTAGACGAATGGCCGTTGTGTTTAATCTACAGACCCTGTTGTCGTCGAATGACGGTCTTGAAACACTTCTCGCTCCTGTCTTTGGAACCGTTAATCGTGTCGTGTATGTTAACTGATTTGTTATGTTATATGCCCTTTTTGACCAATAATCATTTTTTTTGAATTATTTTTGTCATTTTTTGGGCTTTATTATGTCAAAAATCATTATCTTCGCGTCATGAAACTAAAATTAGAGTTGAAAAGATTGTTTCTTTTCGCTATCATATCCTTGGGAACATTTGTTCTTACCCGCTCGCTTCTTGTTGCTGTGGGAGCATTAGTGCTGCTTTTTGTAGTAGACTATTTCCTTGGAATATGGGAAAATAATCGTATAAATAAATCAGAGGACGAAGATGGCAAATCTGAATGAGCTATATAAACAATGGTGTGGTGAAGAACCAGCATCTCTTGAGAAGATAGAAGGATCGGGAAGCAATCGACAGTATTATCGTATCCATGGCAGCAACGGACAGACGGTCATAGGTGTGATAGGTACTAGTCGTGACGAGGACCATGCTTTTATTTATTTGTCAAAACATTTTGAACGCCGAAAACTGCCTGTTCCGCACATTCTGGCTGTTTCTGAAGATGAGTTGTGTTATCTGCAGACAGACCTCGGTAGCGTGTCGCTTTTCGATGCGTTGAAGGGTGGTCGCATGGCTGGCGGTAGATACAATGAGCATGAAAAGGAGTTGCTTCGTCGAACCATTCGTGAACTTCCTAACATTCAGCTTCGTGGCGCTCGTGGATTGGAATGGGAAAACTGTTATCCTCAGCCAGAGTTTGATGAGGAAAGCGTGCTTTTTGATCTTAACTATTTCAAGTATTGTTTCCTCAAACCTTCAGAACTCGATTTTCATGAACTAAAGTTGGAGGCCAACTTCCATCTCTTTGCCAAAGATCTTGTGTCTGAGCAAGGAGAAAGTTTCCTTTACCGCGATTTTCAAGCGCGTAATGTGATGCTTACTCCTGACGGCAACCCTCAGTTTATTGATTATCAAGGTGGTCGTCGTGGACCTTACTATTATGACCTCGCTTCGTTCTTGTGGCAAGCATCGGCACGATATCCGAAGAAACTGCGCCGTGAGCTTGTTGCCGAGTATTATAAATCGTTGAAACATTATATCGAGGTGCCGCCTGTGCGTCATTTCACCAATCGCTTGCGTCTGTTCGTGTTGTTCCGCACTTTACAGGTACTTGGTGCCTATGGCTATCGTGGCTATTTTGAGCGTAAGAAACATTTCCTCGACTCTATACCCCCTGCCATTGACAACTTGCGTGATCTTCTCTCACATGGCGACGACTATCCATATCCTTATCTTATCGATATGTTACGTCGTCTTACAGAGATGCCGCGCTACGCACATATTGAAGCTCCTGCCGTGAGCCGTACCGATGGTTTGCGTACAGCTGATAGCAGCCCGTATGTTTCAAATCCTCAGGATGGACCTGCCACGTTCTCAAAATATGACGGAAAAGGTCCTCTTGTGGTTCGCGTGTTTAGCTTCTCTTATCGTAAGGGCATTCCAGAAGACGAGTCGGGCAACGGTGGCGGCTATGTGTTCGACTGTCGTTCAACTCACAACCCTGGTCGTTATGAGCCTTACAAAAAACTGACAGGTCTTGATGAACCTGTAATCCGATTCCTTGAGGATGATGGCGAGATTCTTACGTTCCTTGATAGTGTTTATAAGCTTGCAGATGCTCATGTTAGGCGTTACATAGAGCGTGGCTTTACGAGCCTTATGTTCTCATTTGGATGTACCGGTGGTCAACATCGTAGCGTCTATTCGGCACAACATCTTGCTGAGCATCTACATAAGAAATTCGGAATAGAGGTTCATGTGACACATCGCGAGCAAAACATTGCTCAGGTGTTTGAAGCAGAGAAGCGTAATGACGATAAATAAAGAAGTTAGGTTCTTTTTTAATATTTGTTTAGTTTGAAGTTGACAACCAAATAAAATAATAACAAGAATATGATGCAGGCAATGCTTTTTGCGGCGGGCAAGGGAACTCGTCTTAAACCGCTTACCGACACCATGCCAAAAGCAATGGTTAGAGTAGGGGGTGAGCCGCTGGTAAAGCGTGTAATAGATAAACTTAAGGCATCGGGCGTTGACCGTATAGTGGTTAATGTTCATCATTTTGCCAGTCAGATAACCGATTATCTTAAAGAGAACAACAATTTCGATACAGATATTCGCATCTCTGACGAGACATCCCATCTTCTAAACACGGGTGGCGGAATAAAGAAGGCTGCTCCTTTGTTTGATCCTTCGGCGCCAATACTTATTCATAATGTAGACATTTTGAGTAATCTTGATCTCAGACAATTCTACAATCTGGCCCTTGATGAAGAAAACGGAAACATGGTTGACGCTGTGTTGCTTGTGAGCGAGCGCAAAACTCAACGCTACTTTCTGTTCAACGATGAGATGCATCTTGTTGGTTGGACCAATCTCGCAACAGGAGAGGTGAAAAGTCCGTGGCCCGATCTTAAGGTTGAGAATTGCCGAATGTTGGCTTTTGCTGGAATACATGTGTTTTCTCCTCGTCTTTTCAACTTGATGGAGCAATGGCCTGACGAGTTTTCTATTGTCGATTTCTACCTTGCAGCATGTGCTAAACGCCGCATTATTGGATATGCAAAGAGCGATCTCAAACTCCTGGATATAGGCAAACTTGACACCTTGAGTCATGCTGAGACGTTTCTTAAGGAGTTGTAACACGAAACTTAAAACAAGTTGTAACTTGTCGCTCATTGATATAAGTGATAAAGCATTAAGTAATAACAACAATAATTTAACATTATAAATAAATGCAACAGAAGATTATCATACTTGATTTCGGTTCGCAGACCACGCAGCTCATCGGCCGCCGTGTGCGCGAGCTTGACACCTTCTGCGAGATTATGCCTTACAATAAGTTTCCGAAGGATGATCCAAGCGTCATTGGTGTAATCCTTAGTGGAAGTCCTTATTCGGTTCATGACAAAGAGGCCTTTAAGGTAGATCTCAGCCAGTTTATCGGTCGCCTTCCTGTATTGGGCATCTGCTATGGTGCTCAGTATTTGTCGTATGCGCAAGGTGGAAAGGTTGAGGCTGCAGATTCTCGCGAGTATGGACGTGCCAACCTTGAGCAGTTTGATGCCGACAATGCCCTGTTTAAGGGTTTCGTGCCGAACTCGCAGGTGTGGATGAGCCATGGTGACACAATAACTGCTATCCCTGAGGGATATAAATGCATTGCTTCAACGGCTAACGTTAAGTTTGCTGCTTATGCTTCAGAAAGCGAGCCTGTGTGGGCTGTACAGTTCCATCCTGAAGTGTTCCATTCATTACAGGGAACACAGTTGTTGAAAAATTTTGTTGTGGACATTTGTGGAAGCCGTCAAGATTGGAGCGCCGACTCATTTGTTGAGACTACCGTAAATGAGCTTAAGGCTCAGCTTGGTGACGATAAGGTCATTCTTGGCCTCTCGGGTGGTGTCGACTCAAGCGTAGCTGCCGTACTTCTCAATAAGGCCATCGGCAAGAACCTTACATGTATATTTGTTGACCATGGCATGCTTCGCAAAAACGAGTTCAGCGATGTCATGGAAGACTATAAGTGTCTTGGCCTGAATGTTATTGGTGTTGATGCAAGCGCTAAGTTCTTTGCCGATTTGGCAGGTGTAACAGACCCTGAGCAGAAGCGCAAAATCATCGGTCGCGATTTTGTTGAGGTGTTTAACGCAGAAGCAAAGAAGCAGACAGGTGCCAAATGGCTTGCACAGGGAACCATATATCCCGACCGTATAGAGTCGTTAAATATCACGGGAAAGGTTATCAAGAGTCATCACAACGTGGGTGGCCTTCCTAAAGAGATGAACCTTCAGCTTTGTGAACCTCTGAAGTGGTTGTTCAAGGATGAGGTTCGTCGTGTTGGCCGCTCAATGGGAATGCCTGAGCATCTTATAACACGTCATCCGTTCCCTGGTCCTGGTCTTGCCGTGCGCATTCTTGGCGACATCACGCCTGAGAAGGTTAGCATTCTTCAGAATGCCGATGACATCTTTATCCGTGGCTTGCGCGACTATAAGGTTAAGCTTAGCGGTGAAGAAGCGCGTCGTGTGTTGGCAGCAGGTGTGCCTGCTGACATGCATAACGGCGAGATTGAGGTGTCGCTTTATGACCAGATATGGCAGGCAGGCACGGTGCTTCTGTCTACCGTACGCTCTGTTGGCGTTATGGGTGATGAACGTACATATGAGCATCCTGTTGCTTTGCGTGCTGTTACATCTACAGATGCCATGACTGCCGACTGGGCGCATCTGCCTTACGATTTTATGGCAAAGGTAAGTAATGAAATCATTAATAAGGTGCGTGGCGTAAACCGAGTTTGCTATGACATCTCGTCTAAGCCACCATCAACAATTGAGTGGGAATAAACTCATTGGGTCTTTATAGTGAATATATAAATTATATATAGCTATACTTTTCGTGCTCTGAAAGTGTAAACATCTATTGCTACATTATAGCGAGGTTTGTTCTTTCAGAGCACATTTTTTTTGTTCGTCTCAGTTGTCTTTGTCTTCCTTCATGTTGTCTTTTGTCTTCCTCTTAATAGTTCCGTTTTGCAGTAAAATGCATAAGATTGCGCGTCATTAACGCTTTTATCTCGCCCCATTTTTGCTTGTCATTTATTTACTTATAATAATTGTAGTTTTTGTCGATTAAAAAGTTGTTGATTTGAAAAAAATGTGATAACTTTGCATTTGATAAACTGTGCTCTATAATTTTAAAGGGCTAAAGTTTTTATTTTCAAGGTTTTAATATAAACTCTCATAATAGTATTTATGAAAAAATTGATTTTTCCGTTTTTTCTCATGACATTGGTAGTGTTGTTGGGAAGTTGTGGTAGCGCAAAGAAGGTTGCGTATTTTCAAAATGTAGATACCGTTAACCTTGCAAAGTCGCGTGGTCTTTATGACGCGAAGATTATGCCTAAGGATCTTCTTACAATCACAGTAAACACAACAGACCCTCAGGTGGCTATCCCGTTCAACCTAACGGTGCAAAGCACCTTGAGTAACGGTGGAAGTCTTAGTGGAGGCGGAGGCTCTCTTCAAACTTACCTCGTTGATAATGACGGAAATATTCAGTTTCCTGTTGTAGGACGTATCCAAGTTGCTGGTTTGACAAAGAGCCAGTGTGAAGATAAAATTAGAGAAAGCATACTCCCATATCTCTCAAAGACAGAGAATCCGGTAATTACTGTTCGTATGTCTAGCTATCACGTTACCGTCATTGGTGAGGTGAATAGTCCAGGTGTTGTTCCTGTTGCCACAGAGAAGATGAGTGTGCTTGAAGCCATCGCCTCTGCCGGCGATCTCAGCATTTACGGTAAACGTGATAATGTTCTTCTCATTCGTGAGGATGCTACTGGTCAGAAGACGCAGCATCGTTTGAATCTGAACGATGCCAACATTATCAATTCACCTTACTATTATCTTCAGCAGAACGATGTGGTTTATGTAGAACCTAACAGCACCAAGGCTAAAAACTCAGCCATTGGTCAGTCTACCACTCTTTGGTTCTCGGTTATCGGCATTATTACGTCGGTGGCCTCTCTTGTCGTTAATATCCTTAGATAAGTATCTATTATTATAAATGTAAAGCGTTGGGCTTGTTGCTTAACGCTTTCTTTATATAAGCAGACGAGATTGTTGGCGTGTAATACGCGCCTTTAAATAGGAAAAAAGGTCTGTAATGGCCAGTTTAAATTTTTAAATTCAGGATTGTAAAGTGGAACCTTTGAAGCATGAATGCGGCGTAGCGATGATCAGATTGCTCAAACCGCTTGAGTATTATCAGGAAAAATATGGGACATGGATGTATGGTCTCAACAAGCTGTATCTTATGATGGAGAAGCAGCATAATCGTGGACAGGAAGGCGCAGGCTTGGCTTGTGTGAAACTCGATTATCGACCAGGACATGAATATATGTTCCGTGAACGTGCTGAAGGAAAAGATGCCATAACAAAGATTTTTGGCACCGTGCAGAAAAATTACATCGACTTATCGCACGATGAACTGTCAGATGCTTCTTTCGCAAAACACAGTCTGCCGTTCGCTGGTGAGTTGTATATGGGTCATCTGCGTTATTCCACTACAGGCAAGTCGGGATTGTCATATGTTCATCCTTTCTTGCGCCGTAACAACTGGCAGGCAAAGAACCTCTGTTTGTGTGGCAATTTCAATATGACTAACATAGAGGGAATCTTTGACAAGCTAAAGGCCCAAGGCCAATGCCCGCGAATTTATAGCGACAGCTATATAATGCTCGAATATATGGGTCATCGTCTTGACAGAGAGGTGGAACGCAACTTCGTCGACGCAAAGGCCAAGGGGCTGGAAGGAACCGACATTACTGATTATATAAACGATAATGTGTTGATGAGCAATGTGCTCAAGACAACAATGGACGACTTTGATGGTGGTTATGTGGTTTGTGGTCTCACAGGTAGTGGTGAGATGTTCTCCTTACGTGACCCATGGGGCATCCGCCCGGCGTTTTATTATAAGAACGATGAAATCGTTGCCTTGGCAAGTGAGCGTCCTGTGCTTCAGACCACCTTTGATCTCGAGGTGGAAGACATTAAAGAACTCCAACCTGGTCACGCCATGTTTGTAAAACGCAATGGCGAGTTTAGTGTTGAAAAGGTGCTTGATCAGCGTGGCGATTCTGCTTGCTCTTTTGAGCGAATCTATTTCAGCCGTGGTAGTGATCGTGACATATATGATGAGCGAAAGCTTCTTGGTGAGCAGCTTAGAGAGCCTGTGCTTAAAGCTATTGACGGCGATGTTCAGCATACCGTGTTCTCGTTCATCCCCAACACAGCAGAGGTGGCCTTCTATGGCTTGCTGAGAGGATTTAAAAAGTATTATAACGAGCAGAAGGTAAAGAAAATTCAAGCTCTTGGACACATTCCTACAGAACAGGAGCTTCATGACATTCTTGACAACTATGTGAGATCAGAGAAAGTGGCGTGGAAGGATATCAAACTTCGTACCTTCATTACTGAAGGCAACTCGCGCAACGACCTCGCCTCACATGTGTACGATGTTTCTTATGAATGCATAGAACCACATGTCGACAACCTTGTTGTAATAGACGACAGCATTGTGCGTGGCACGACATTGAAGGAAAGTATTCTTCGAATGCTTGACCGTCTACACCCACGCAAGATAGTTATAGTTAGTAGCGCTCCACAGATTCGTTACCCCGACTATTATGGTATAGACATGCCTCGTTTGGAAGAGTTCTGTGTGTTCCGAGCTACAATGGAGCTACTGAAGGAACGCAACCTTCTCAATGTCGTGGACGAGGTGTATCGAGCATGTAAGACCGAGCTGCTAAAGCCTGCTGAGCAGATGACCAATTGTGTGCGTGCCATTTATAAGCCTTTCACGATTGAAGAGATAAACGCAAAAATTGTTGAGATGCTTCGTCCTGAAGGTATGACAACGCCGGTGGAACTTGTGTATCAGTCGATTGACGGCTTGCATACTGCAATACCTAACCACAAAGGCGACTGGTACTTTACTGGTAAGTATCCTACGCCTGGTGGCACTCGACTCTGTAATCAGGCATTTGTAAACTATATTGAAAAAGTGTATCAAAGTAAATAAGCAACCCAAAAATGTGTGACAGGTTTAACCATAACGGTTCATACCACATAAAATATCATGCATTAAAAAGAAATAAGTAATTCCGAATATCATAAAATGAGAAACGTAACTTTAGTTTTAGAAGACGGAACAAAGTTCCACGGAAAGTCATTTGGCTATGAAGCCCCCGTCGCTGGCGAGGTGGTGTTCAATACAGCCATGATGGGCTATCCCGAATCGCTTACCGATCCCTCTTATGCAGGACAGTTGATGACACTAACTTATCCGCTTGTGGGCAACTATGGCGTTCCTCCTTTCACGTTTGAGGCTAACGGCCTTCCTACGTTTATGGAGAGTGACAAGATTTATGCATCTGCTATTATTGTAGCCGACTATAGTGAGCAATGCAGTCATTGGAACGCTGTTGAAACTCTTGCCGAGTGGCTCAAACGTGAGAAAGTGCCAGGAATTACTGGCATCGACACTCGTGAGCTCACAAAGGTGTTGCGTGAGCATGGTGTTATGATGGGAAAAATCTTGTTTGATGATGAACCCAACAACATTCCTCAAGCTGAATATGAGGGAGTAAATTTTGTTGACCTTGTGAGCTGCAAGGAGATTATTCGTTACAACGAGGGTGCAGACAAGAAAGTGGTTCTCGTCGATTGTGGCGTAAAGGCCAACATCATTCGTTGTCTCATCAATCGTGGTGTTGAGGTTATCCGTGTGCCTTGGAACTACGATTATACTGACATGGAGTTTGATGGACTTTTCCTTGCCAACGGTCCTGGCGATCCCGACATGTGTGAGGACGCTGTAAAGATCATTCGCAAGCAGATGAGCAAGAGCGATAAGCCAATCTGTGGTATCTGTATGGGTAACCAGTTGCTTGCCAAGGCTGCTGGAGCTTCTATCTACAAGCTGAAGTATGGTCATCGTTCTCATAACCAGCCCGTTCGTCTTGTAGGCACAGAAAAGTGCTTTGTTACAAGCCAGAACCATGGATATGCTGTAGATGCCAAGACCTTAGGTGCCGATTGGGAAGAGATGTTTGTCAACATGAATGATGGTTCTAACGAGGGTATCCGTCACAAAAGCAAGCCTTGGTTCTCAAGCCAGTTCCATCCAGAGGCATGTTCAGGACCTGTCGACACAGAGTTTATGTTTGACAAGTTTGTAGATTGCCTTAAAAAGTAAAAAAGCTTCGCCTCCACTATACAATTTTATTATAAAAATATAATCTTAGAAGATAGATGAATATCATATTTGAAGATATTTTTTTAGATAAGATTGTTTTTTGGCGATAAGATTAATTCGTATCGATAAGATTTGATTTCTGAAGATCGATAAATATCTGATGAGAAGATAATAATCTGATGAATCAAAAAAAGTGGGGGAGTGAGATGTTTGATATAAATAGGCTTTGCCTCATTAAACATTAATAAAATAAAGCATTAGAATAAATGAAAGACGAAAATATAAAGAAAGTGTTGTTGCTCGGTTCGGGAGCCTTAAAGATAGGTGAAGCGGGCGAGTTCGACTATTCTGGTTCACAGGCGTTGAAGGCGTTGCGCGAGGAAGGTGTTAAAACAGTTCTTATAAACCCAAACATCGCAACCGTGCAGACCTCAGAGGGCGTAGCTGATCAGATCTATTTCCTTCCTGTACAGCCTTACTTTGTTGAGGAGGTAATAAAGAAAGAGCGTCCAGACGGCATATTGTTGTCATTTGGCGGACAGACAGCGCTCAACTGTGGCGTTGAACTCTACCGCCAGGGCATTCTTGAGAAATATAATGTTAAGGTGCTTGGAACTCCCGTTCAAGCCATTATGGATACCGAGGACCGTGAGCTCTTTGTTCAGAAGCTTGACGAGATTAATGTCAAGACCATAAAGAGCGAGGCGTGTGAGACTATAGAGCAAACCCGTAAGGCTGCTGCTGATTTGGGTTATCCTGTTATCATCCGTGCTGCATACGCACTTGGAGGTCTTGGCTCAGGCTTTGCCGACAACGAGGAGGAGCTTAACAAGCTCGCCGAGAAGGCATTCTCTTTCTCTCCCCAGGTGTTGGTAGAGAAGAGTCTCAAAGGTTGGAAAGAGATTGAGTATGAGGTTGTTCGCGACCGTTACGACAACTGTATTACAGTATGTAACATGGAGAACTTTGACCCTCTGGGCATCCATACCGGCGAGTCAATTGTTATTGCTCCTTCACAGACTCTTACCAACTCAGAATATCATAAACTTCGTGCCCTTGCCATCAAGATTATCCGTCATATCGGTATCGTGGGTGAGTGTAACGTTCAGTATGCTTTTGACCCACAGTCGGAAGACTATCGTGTTATCGAGGTAAATGCTCGTCTGAGCCGTTCTTCTGCTCTTGCTTCTAAGGCTACAGGCTATCCTCTCGCCTTTGTTGCAGCTAAGCTCGGCATGGGTTACGGTTTGTTTGAGCTGAAAAACTCAGTAACCAAGACCACAAGCGCCTTCTTCGAGCCTGCACTTGACTATGTTGTCTGCAAAATTCCACGTTGGGACCTTTCAAAGTTCCGTGGTGTAGACAAAGAACTCGGCTCTTCAATGAAGTCTGTAGGTGAGGTTATGGCCATTGGCCGCAATTTTGAGGAGGCCATTCAGAAGGGTCTTCGCATGATTGGCCAGGGCATGCACGGCTTTGTTGAGAATAAGGAACTTGAGATTGAGGATATCGATGCTGCTCTTCGCGAGCCTACAGACAAGCGTGTGTTCGTAATCTCCAAGGCCATGCATAAAGGCTATACTGTAGACCAGATTCACGAACTTACCAAGATCGACAAGTGGTTCCTTGAGAAGTTACAGCATATCATCGACATCGATGAGGAGATGAAGAAATGCAACATCAACACCCTCGACAAGGATCTCCTCCGCACAGCCAAGGTTTACGGCTTTACCGATTTCCAGATTGCGCGTGCCGTTGGTCTTGAAGACGAGCTTAAGTCTATGCGTAAGGCATCGCTTGTTGTGCGTTCACGCCGTAAGAATTATGGCATCCTGCCTGTTGTTAAGCAGATCGATACCTTGGCTGCCGAGTATCCTGCACAGACCAACTATCTGTACGTCACTTATGCTGGCGTAAATAGCGATATAAAGTATGAGAACGACAAGCGTTCAATTATTGTGCTCGGTTCTGGAGCTTACCGCATCGGCTCATCTGTTGAGTTTGACTGGTGTGGTGTTCAAGCTCTCAACACCATCCGCAAGGAGGGGTTCCGTTCGGTTATGATAAACTATAACCCCGAGACCGTGTCAACTGATTACGACATGTGCGACCGTCTCTATTTCGATGAGCTCACCTTCGAGCGCGTTATGGACATCATCGACCTTGAGACACCTCATGGTGTAATTGTGTCTACAGGTGGTCAGATTCCTAACAACCTTGCTGTGCTTCTCGATGAGCAGCATGTACCTATCCTTGGTACCAAGGCTCAGGACATCGACAACGCCGAGGACCGTGCCAAGTTCTCTCAGATGCTTACCAACAACGGCATCAACCAGCCCGAGTGGAGTGCACTTACAAGCATGGAAGATATCGACCTCTTTATAGAGCGTGTAGGCTTCCCCGTTCTTGTGCGCCCGTCCTACGTTCTCTCAGGTGCAGCCATGAACGTTTGCTCTAACGAGGATGAGCTGAAACGCTTCCTCCAGTTGGCTGCCAACGTTAGCGAGGACCATCCTGTTGTTGTGAGCAAGTTTATCGAGCACGCCAAGGAGATTGAGATGGATGCTGTTGCAAAGAATGGAGAGGTTATTGCTTACGCCATTTCTGAACACATCGAGTTTGCTGGTGTCCACTCAGGTGACGCCACCATCCAGTTCCCGCCTCAAAAACTGTATGTTGAGACCGTTCGCCGTTGTAAGCGTGTAGGCCGTCAAATTGCCAAGGAGCTTCATATCAACGGCCCGTTCAACATTCAGTTTATGGCCCGCGACAACGACATCCTCGTTATCGAGTGTAACCTCCGTGCTTCGCGTTCGTTCCCGTTCGTGAGCAAGGTGCTGAAGATCAACCTTATCGAGCTTGCCACTCGCGTAATGCTCGGTCTGCCCGTAGAAAAGCCCAACAAGAACCTGTTCGATCTCGACTATGTTGGCATCAAGGCTTCGCAGTTCTCGTTCAACCGTTTACAGAAGGCCGACCCTGTGCTTGGCGTAGACATGAGTTCTACAGGCGAGGTAGGTTGCTTGGGTGACGATACAAACACAGCCTTGCTCAAGAGCATGCTCTCTGTAGGCTATCGCATACCGAAAAAGAACATTCTTCTTTCTACAGGTGGTGCCAAGCAAAAGGTTGAAATGCTTGATGCTGCAAAGATGCTCATTGACAATGGTTACAAACTTTATGCAACAGGCGGTACAAGCAAGTTCCTTACAGAGAACGGCATTGAGAACACCCATGTGCTCTGGCCATCAGAGGAGGGTGATGAGCCCAAGGCTCTCGATCTGTTGCACGACCATACCATCGATATGGTTGTCAACATCCCGAAGAACCTCACAAGTTCTGAGCTTAGCAACGGCTACAAGATCCGTCGCGCCTCTATCGACCTTAACGTGCCTCTTCTCACCAATGCCCGTCTCGCAAGTGCGTTCATCTACGCCTTCTGCACAACGAAGCTTGAGGATATTGGCATCAAGGCTTGGGGTGAGTATTAATGAAAGCAAATAGTTGAGACCTCTCGGCTGTTAGTTATAAATGAAGCTTTTTAATCAAGGCTTTATAAACAAGACTTTTTAAAACAAGGCTGTCAGTTTCTGCTATGGATTTTTCCATGTGGAAGCTGACAGTTTTTTAGTCACAATATAATAATTGTTATATTGTTTTTATCGCTTTTAAAAATGTAAAGAAAAGGTCGCGGAATAAAAAAAGCAGATAAAAATCTGCCTGTTATAAAACACAAAAGACAACTCTTGGATAAACACAAAAGTTATCCAAGAGTTGTCTTTATATTTTGTCTTTAAATGTTTGTATTGAAAAACAAAACAAACTTGCAAATCTTCTTTCAAGTCTTTTAGTTTGCGCTTTCAAACTCGCGCAAGAAGCGTGAATCGTTCTCTGAGAACATGCGGAGGTCAGCAACACGATATTTAAGGTTCGTGATACGCTCCACACCAAGACCGAAGGCGTAGCCTGTGTACACTTTGCTGTCTATGCCGCACGCCTCGAGCACATTGGGGTCAACCATTCCGCAACCGAGAATTTCAACCCAACCTGTATGCTTACAGAAAGCACAACCCTCGCCACCACAGATGTGGCAAGAGATGTCCATCTCGGCGCTAGGCTCTGTGAAGGGGAAGTAGCTCGGGCGCAGACGAATCTTTGTGTCAGGACCAAAGAGCTCGCGTGCGAAGGTCAAGAGCACCTGCTTAAGGTCTGTGAACGACACGTTTTTGTCAACATACAGACCTTCGAGCTGATGGAAGAAGCAATGGGCGCGTGCAGAAATTGCCTCGTTACGGAACACACGTCCAGGGCAAATGACACGTATTGGTGGCTGTTGCTTCTCCATAATTCTGCTCTGGTCGTTGCTGGTGTGCGAACGCAGAATGATGTTCTTTGTCACATCGTTGGGGTTGGTCTCTACGAAGAAGGTGTCCTGCATGTCGCGTGCGGGATGGTCTGCAGCAAAGTTGAGCTTTGTAAACACATGCAGGTCATCGTCAATCTCAGGACCTTCAGCCAATGTGAATCCCATACGCTGGAAGATGTCAATAATCTGGTTGCGCACGATGGTCAACGGGTGGCGTGTGCCAAGAGCAATGGGGTAGGCTGAGCGTGTGAGGTCGAGGTCCACGTTCAAGTCGTCGTCGGTCTCATGTTGCTCTTTCAGCTCGTTGATCTTGGCAATAGCCATCTGTTTGAGCTCATTAATCTTCATGCCTACAGCCTTTTTTTGGTCTGCAGACACCTCACGGAAGTCTGCCATAAGGGCAGAGATTTCGCCTTTCTTGCTGAGATACTTCAGTCGTAGTTGTTCAATCTCTTCAGCGTTTTTTGCCGAGAGAGTGCTCACTTCCTTAAGAAGTTTATCTATCTTGTCTAATATCATAATCTGTTTATCTGTTTTTACCGATGCAAAGTTAACATTTTTAATGCAAACAAGGAAATATATCAAAATAAAAAAGCTCTGGTTTGGCTTAAAAATGGACTTTGTCAAATATAAAAATGGGCTTTGCCAAAGATAAAGGCTTAAAAGAGACTCAAAGGATGGATTGCCGATTTATTTTTGTGTTAAAAGGTCATTATATAGAAATAAAGTTGTAATTTTGCATCGAAGAAATTGAGAGATAACAGACCCGTTATTACAGGGTAATAATAATTAGTTATGAAAAAAGGTGCTTTCCTTATTGTGCTGGCCATAATCGCTAGCATATTTTGTTTTTCATCTGTAGGTTGTAGCGATAAGAAACCTGCAGCTGTCGACTCTGTTGCCACCACCGATTCAGACAGCATGGCTGTTGTCGACACCATGGCAACAATCATTACCGAGTCGCCCATGCCCAAGACAGCCGATGAGCTGTTTGACGATTTCATTTTCAATTTTGCCGCCAATCGCAAGTTGCAATATTCGCGCATACAGTTTCCTTTGTCCGTAACGAAGTTTGGCAAGAAGTCGGAAATGACGAAAAAATCGTGGCGCATGGAGCGTTTCTTTATGACGCAAGACTATTACACGTTGATTTTTGACAGTAAGCGTCAAATGTCCATAGTCAAGGATACGACCATCAATCATGTTGTTGTTGAGAAAATATATCTTAATACCAACATCTTAAAGCAATATGTCTTCAACCGTCTTCAGGGGCAATGGAAGCTTACTGGTTTGAATGTCGATCGTTTGAAAGCGAGCAACAACTCTTCGTTCCTTAAGTTTTATAAGGCGTTTGTTGCCGATTCGGCTTTTCAGGTAAAGAGCATTAATGACCCGCTCCAGTTTTCAGGTCCTGATCCCGATGACGAGTTTAACACCATGACAGGTTTCCTCACCCCTGAGCAATGGCCTTCGTTTGCTCCCGAATTGCCTGGCCGACTTATCTATAATATCCTTTACGGTCAGAAATATGCGGAGAGTAACCGTAAGATTTTTGTGATGCGCGGCATCGCCAATGGCTTGGAAACCGAGTTGACATTTAAATGTAAGGGAGGTCATTGGAAGCTGATACAGCTTTCTATGTGATAATCTCTTAAAGATTTTGTGGATTTTTGGGAGAGCCTTAAAAAGAAAATAAAAACATACAGATGAAGATAACATTCCTTGGTACGGGAACCTCATGTGGCGTACCTACGTTAGGATGCTCATGCAAGGTGTGTCGCAGCACGAACCCTCATGACAGCCGCTTGCGTTGCGTCGCTTTGGTGGAGACCGATACAACACGTCTGCTCATCGATTGTGGTCCTGACATACGCCAACAACTAATGCCGTTGCCTTTCCGACGCATCGATGGCGTGTTGCTCACACACATGCACTATGATCATGTCGGTGGAATAGACGACCTTCGGCCTTATTGTCGTTTTGGCACCATACCCCTTTATGGCGATCGCAAGACCTTGCGTCATGTGCGCCAATGCATGCCTTACTGCTTTCCCCATAGTCTCATGCAAAGGATAGAGAAGAGCCTGCCGTGGCTCAAGCTAAAGCTTTATCCTGGCGTCCCAAGCCTCTCGCTCAACCCTATTCATGCCCACAGGCCGTTTTCTGTTGGCGACATAGAGGTCTTGCCGATAAACGTTCTTCATGGCAAACTTCCCATCTTGGGTTTCCGCATAGATCGCAATTTTGCTTATATAACCGACATGAAGAGCATGTCAGAAGACGAGCTCCATTATCTTAAAGGTGTGCGCACGCTCGTTGTCAACGCCTTGCGCTTTGAAAAGCCTCACCATTCGCACCAGTTGGTTGCCGATGCCGTGGCTTTCGCCAATAAGGTTGGAGCGGAGCAAACATGGTTAATTCATTTTAATCATGATATTGGTTTAGAGACAGAAGCACAGGCCAAACTTCCAAGAAACGTGGGCTTGGCTTACGATGGACTTGAGATTGAGGTCTGAACCTCTTTTTGCTAAAGAAACAGCAGGCTTTTCTTAAAAAGACACTTATAATAATAAAGATACAAATCTAAAAACTCAACAAACGTCAAGCTTCATCGTTATGATGTGCTCGACAAACAGAAGAAAAATGGCAACATATTTAAGTACAGACATAAAGAAGGTGACAGCCACACGCTTTCTTGATTTCAAGCAACGTGGCGAGAAGATAACAATGCTCACAGCCTACGATTACACCACAGCTCGCATAATAGATGCTGGCGGCGTAGACAGTATTCTTATTGGCGATTCTGCCAGCAATGTCATGGCAGGCAACGCCGACACCTTGCCAATAACCGTTGACCAGATCATTTATCATGCTCGTGCCGTTGCCCGTGCTGTAGACCACGCTCTCGTGTTGTGCGACATGCCCTTTGGCAGCTATCAGGTAAGCAAAGAAGAGGCCGTGCGCAACGCGGTAAAGATAATGAAAGAAACAGGTGTCGATGCCTTGAAGCTCGAAGGCGGTGTAGAGATCTTGCCCGCCGTTGAGGGCATTCTTGCTGCCGGCATCCCCGTGTGCGGCCATTTAGGTCTCACGCCTCAAAGTGTACATAAGTTTGGTGGTTACGGTCTTCGTGCAAAGGGTGAGACAGAGGCAGCCAAGCTCATCTCCGATGCCGAGGCGCTCGACAAGGCCGGCTGTTTTGCCATCGTCCTTGAGAAGGTGCCCGCAGCTCTTGCAGCCGAGGTTAGCCGTCGTGTGAGCTGTCCCACCATTGGCATTGGTGCAGGCAACGGAACCGATGGCCAGGTTCTTGTCTATGCCGACATGATGGGCATGTCTAAGGGCTTTAAGCCCAAGTTCTTACGTCAGTATGCCGACTTGTGGAATGTCATGACCAACGCCGTTGGCCGTTATGTTGACGATGTTAAGAGCACGGCGTTCCCTAACGAAGCAGAAAGTTACTAAGGAGCCTCTTGCTCCCATGTTTCATTAAAGACACCATTAATGACAGTAAAATTTAACGCAGAGACACCCATTCATAACAATCTGTGGTACAGCGGTTTCGTTATGTTAGCCTTGGCGGGCTTCTTGCTCACTCTTTCGGCTTACATGCTCATGGCCCTTCTGCCTTTGCACATAGGAGCCCGCATGGCTTCAAGCGCGGTCATATGTCAAGAACAGTTGCTATGTGCCGTCACTTACGCCCTCGGATTGTTTGCCTTCGGTCCGTTCTGCAACTGGCTCACCCAGCGTTATCGTCGTGGGTTGGTTTGCGTGCGTGCTATCGAGGGCTACACCCTTTGTGTGGCTGCTTCATGGCTCGTGCTGAAGAATCCGCAATGGGCCATTCCCTTGGTCATAGAGGTTTTGCGCTTTTTCACAGCCGCCTGTTATGGTCTTGCTGCCATCGTGCTGTTCGGCACCTTGATCGTAGACAAGACCGAGTCGGTTTATCGCACACGCGCCAACCACTCTGCTGCTTGGCTCGCCCGTTTAGGTATCGCGTTAGGTCCGTTGACCGCCATCGTTCTGTTCCGTCACACCAGCGCCGCCGATGTGTGCCTGTGGGCTGCCTTGGCAGGTTTCGCGTCTGCCGTTTTGGTTCGTCTTGTGCGCTTCCCGTTCAAGACCCCCGAAGACGATGTTCACCACATGTCGTTTGACCGGTTCATGCTTGGTGGCGAGTGGCATCTGTTCCTCTTTACCGCCCTCAGCTTCGCCTGTTATGGTTATGTGCTGACTATGGTAAGTTCTGTGGCTTTCTTTGCTCTTGTCATGGTAGGCTTCTTGTGGGCTTTGCTAACCGAGCGTTTCATGGGCACGTTAAACCACGGTTGGACCGACCTCTTTGTGGCGTTCTTCTTCATCCTCTCAGCCATGTCGGTCTTTTGTTCGCCCAGCGGCATGCTTCCAGGTTATTTTACCCCTTGTTTGCTTGGTGGAGGAGTGGGCATGGTTGGCGCTCGTTCCCAGCTCATGCTCATCACCCGTAGCGACCATTGCCGCCGTGGCACAGCCATCAGCACGTTCTTTCTCGCCAGCGAGTGGGGGGTGGCTGTAGGAATGCTCATAGGCATAGCAATAAAATGGGCTTAAAAGCAAATGAAGAGCAAAATTCAAAGCAAATAAAGGGCTTAAATAAAGGGTTTAAATAAAACTCATAAACAGCTCTTCAGAAGCACATAAAACATAGATCCGTTTGTGGACCTTTTAAAAATAACTCTTTTTATTTAAAAAATGGAAAAGATTAGTTTTCAGGCTGTTATGCCTCATGTCTTCTCTGGTCGTACAGACCTTTGTTCTGAGGTGTGGGGCAAAGACATAAGCTTCAGCAAGGGCCATCTCTACCTCGTGGAAGCTGATAGTGGCAAGGGCAAGAGCACGTTCTGCAGCTACATCGTGGGCTATCGTCACGACTATGACGGTAGCGTGCTCTTTGACACGACCTGCGCCAAAACCCTGTCTGTGGACCAATGGGTCGACCTGCGCCGTGCTCACATCAGCTATCTGTTTCAAGAGTTGCGCTTGTTTCCCGAGCTCACGGCTTGGGAGAACGTTGCCATAAAGAACAACCTGACAGGCTTTCAGAAGGAGAGCGTGTTGAAAGAGTGGTTTGAGCGTCTTGGCGTTGCCGACAAGCTCAATGCAAAGATTGGCCACATGTCGTTTGGTCAGCAGCAACGTGTGGCGATGATCAGAGCGTTGGCACAACCTTTCGACTTTGTTGTCGTTGACGAGCCTATAAGCCATCTTGACGACGACAACGCCGCCATCATGGCCGACATAATGATGTGCGAAGCCCATCGTCAGGGAGCCGGCGTTATCGTTACCAGCATCGGTAAGCACATGAAGTTGGACTATGAAAAAACATTTAAGCTATGAGCCTTGTATGGAAATTGTTGCGGCAGCATGTTAGCGTGCCGCAGTTTGTCGGTTTCTTTTTTGCCAATCTGTTGGGCATGTTCATCGTGCTCTTTGGCTATCAGTTTTATCGTGACGTGCTGCCTGTGTTCACCCAGAACGACAGCTTCATGAAGGCCGACTATGTTATCGTAAGCAAGAAAATAGGCATGGCCACCACCATGTCGGGACGGTCAAACACGTTCAGCAACAGCGAGATCGACGACCTTACCTCTCAGCCCTTTGTCCGGTCGGCAGGTCGTTTCATCTCCACAGGTTATAAGGTTGACGCCACGATGAGCGTTAACGGCGTCAACATTCTTAACTCGGAACTGTTCTTTGAGAGTGTGCCCGACCGCTTTGTCGTTGTGTCCAGCGCCGATTGGCATTATCGTGATGGCGACACTACGGTTCCCATAATCTTGCCTCGTTCATATCTCACGATGTATAATTTTGGGTTCGCACAATCTCACTCGCTACCAAAGCTTTCTGACGGTTTGGTAAGCATGATCGACTTCAATATCTTCATCAACGGCAATGGTCTTCATGATCGTTTCAAGGGGCGTGTAATAGGTTTCTCCAACCGCATCAGTTCCATTCTTGTGCCCGAAGCATTTATGAAATGGAGCAACAGCCGTTACGCTCCCGATGCTCCCGATGAGCCCACACGTCTCATTATGGATGTAAACAATCCTGCCGACGGCCAGTTTTCAAAGTATCTTGACAGCAAGGGTTATGAGGCCGAAAACAACGATGCTAACGCCGAGAAGATGGCCTCTTTCTTGCGTCTCATGGTCTTCATCGTTGTTGTTGTTGGTCTTACCATCTCAGCCTTAAGTTTCTACATTCTCATGCTGAGCATCTATCTTTTGGTTCAGAAAAACTCTTACAAGCTTGAGAACCTCCTGCTCATAGGTTACAGTCCGTCAAGTGTGTCGCGTCCCTACCAGTTGCTTGCCACAGGCCTCAATTTCTGTGTGCTTGTCCTTGTGGTGGTTCTTGTGCTCGTGGCCCGTAGCTGTTATATGGATGTACTGACGCTTCTCTTGCCCGACTTCTCCGAGCCGTCGTTTCTCCCGACCGTCCTTCTTGGTCTTCTGCTCTTCCTCTTTGTGACCTTGGTTAACACGGTGGTTATAAGGCGCAAGATTATCAATATATGGAACCGTAAGGAGTGAAAAAGTCTTTTTTAAGAGTAACCTGTTGGTTTTGAAATGAGAACCAATAGATTCAATAGATTTTTTAATATGTGTCATCTGGCTTTTTGAAAGATAGCCAATAAACTGTTTTGAAAGCAAGCTTATATAAAACAAGGCCTGTTGCTGATAATGTTTGCAACAGGCCTTGTTTCTTTGTCGATGTTAAAACGTTTGAGGTCGTTTTTCCAAGCTTTTATTTCTGATCCTTTGGCTCTTGCCTCATTCCGTTATTCCCGCCTCTTTCCATTGCTTTGCGAGCTCATGGCAGTCGGCAAGGGCACTTTCCCTATCTATGTCATATTGTTCTGTGAGCAGGTCGGCCATGTTGTCTACAGAAAACTCTTTGCCGTAGAGCTGTTCCCATAGATAGGCAGCTGTTTCGTTCATGCTTATAATGTTGCTGAAATCGATATTCTCCTTGCCTTCGGCAACGATAATCTTTTCGCCGCACACATCTCTAAGTTTAAAACCTTTCTTTGCTTTCATATTGTTTTGCTTTTCTTTATTTCAATAAATTCTGAATATACGGATGGATGAACTAACTGATGGACAATCCAACTGATGGACAATCCAACTGATGGACAATCCAGCTGGTGGATAAACCAACAGATGAACGAGCCGACTGGTGGATAAGCCCACGGATGTACAAATGACCAACCGTATGACCAACCGCCATGTTCAGCCAATTAATTTTTTATTTTGTTTGGGAAAATTTTCAACCATATTCTGCGATAAAAGGCGAGCAAATAGCGGCGTAAGGGTAGGAGCGAGGTCCACACAAACGAGTAGATGAGCCATTTCGGGTGGTTTGTCTTGTCAATGGTCGTTCGTCCCTTGCGGTAGAAGCCGATAACAAAGCCCTTCACATCGCTCTTTTTACATCTCTCCACGCCCAGGTTGCCATCGCCGCGAAGGGTCACGTCGTCGCCTTTAATCTTCACGATGCGATGAAGCACAAACACCCCTTTCGATACCTCAGCCAGCACGGCGTCGCCTTTGCGTATGGTTGTGGCCTTTATAAGGAGCGCCTTGTCGCGTCCGTTTTCAAGGAACGGTCTCATGCTGTAGCCTTTCAGCCTTAGCGTCACGGTGTGGCCCTCGTCGAGCAGTTTCACAACCTCGGGCAAGAACTGTGCGTTCTGAAACAGAACCTCCTTCACCTCGGCACATAACACAGGAAACGACCCTGGCTCCTGCTCCGTCGTTTCGGGCTTTGTGTAAGGCATGTTTGCGTCTGGCTCAAGTTTGAAGCCTGGCACGATGGCGGCAGCACACACCTCGGCAGCCTCTCTGTTTGGCAGACAATGGAGCACATAAATGCCCGTTGTCTCTATTATTTTTGTTACCGTGTTGCAGATGGCGTTGAAAATGTCCTCGTCCCATTTCATCGATGAGCACGAAGGCAGAACCGACGCAAACGCCTCTACAGGTTTCAGCTGTTCCACCCTGTTTGTTGTGGCGCGGTTTATTCGCGTAATGGCGCCAAGCGGAGCCTTCACGTTACGGTAACAAGGTGTTTTGCCGCTCCACGGGCTGCCATAAATGAACGCCTTGCCGTCTATCATTCGCACAATGGGGTTGTCGTCGTTCATCAAGTCGCAATGGGGTATATGTCTCAACCACATGCTCACCTGCGTGCTCTTGCCCGTTCCGCTTTTCGCGATAAAAGCGTAGCCCTTGCCGTTGTGTCTCACGAGCGAGGCGTGTATAAGCAAGGTCTGTCGGCGGCATCCGTTAAAGGCAAAGATAAGCATGAGCGCGTTGTTCAGTCCGAAGCTGCGCATGTTATAGTTGCCGTTGAGCGCACAAAAGCAATGTTTAAACTCCTTGTCGGCCTGTAGCAAGCAGCAGCTGCGCCCCATGATATCTTTAATGATATATTGGTAGCCTCCGTCGTCAATTCTGTCAACGACGGTTTTGCCGTTGCCTGTGTCAAACTCGCGAATTCTCTCCCGTCGTTCCTTGGCTATTGGTTTTAGGCTGTCATCGACATGAAGGGAGAAGAGCAGGTCGCCGTTTGGGGCGTCTTGTTCAAAAACGCGAAAAGATGGAATCAAGTTTTTGTCGTTGATTCCATCTTTGCTGAACGATATGCCAATGTTGAAA
>ERZ1034973.515-NODE-515-length-27055-cov-5.371407_pt1 | contig 27055 bp, 22 predicted proteins | sample MGYA00520686_ERZ1034973 | MGnify/ENA primary metagenome ERZ1034973 (study PRJEB33766, sample SAMN09781775) | gut metagenome | biome: gut microbiome | host: Homo sapiens | place: Madagascar | study: EMG produced TPA metagenomics assembly of the PRJNA485056 data set...
TCAGACCGATCGGTCCGCATCCCTGTACAACAACTCTGCTGTTGAAACGAAGGATTCCTGTTGTTTTTGCTCTCTCTACCGCATGTACAAGTACAGCACATGGCTCAATCAGGATTCGGGAATCCAAATCCAGATCACTTACATTAAAGAATGTAGTTCCAAAGCTTCCGCCTCTTAAGAAGATGTAATCTGAGAACCATCCGTTAAGATGTATATCATCATCCGGAAGAAGTCCGTATACGTCAGCACCGCCTACGTTTTTCTTGTTCAAGTCAAACATTGTGATATCAGGATCATCTTTAAAGATCATACAGGTAACAACCTTGTCACCAACCTTAACCGGTTTTCCGGCTGTATCTACTTTAACATTTTTACCCATTGCAACGATCTCACCTGTTCCCTCATGTCCGAGAGCTACAGGGATCAGATTAAATGGATCTCTCTTGAATTCATGTGCATCTGTACCGCAGACACCGCATCCCTCTACTTTAACCAGGATGTCATCATCTCCGATTGGAGGAATCGGGTATTCTTTCAGTTCAAAATGCTCTTTTTCTGTTAACACTGCTACTCTGGCTGTTTTAGGAATTGCACCGCTGTTGCTGGATGCAGCTGCTGCCGGTGCTGTTCCTGTCATGCCGGAGAGAACCTGTTTTACGATTTCTTCAATATTCACGTTATTCATATCCATGTTCTTTTCTCTCCTTTAATACACTGATTAACGAATGCATAAATTGTCTACCATTACGCAACGTCTTCTCTTTGTAAATGTGCTTGCACTGGTAAGACCCTCGCCTGTACGGCTGGCAATTGTAAAGGTAGCATATCCTTCACCGCCAAATCCAAGTGCTGAATAAGACGGAGCATTCTTTACAAGAATTGCTGTATCAATTGCTTTTGCATATTTTGTGATATTATCGATATTCTTTGAATGAATATGTGCGGAATGGCGATTGCCATGCTCCAGCCATACTGCCTGTTCTACGGCATCATCAAAGTCTCTGGCTCTTACAACACCCAGGATTGGCATCATAAGCTCAGTTGTGATCAGCGGATGTTCCTTCGGTCCTTCAAATACAATACATCTGATATTTGCCGGCGCCTGTACACCGATCATAGAAAGAAGAGTCTTTGCATCACGGCCTACACATTTACGGTTCAGTTTACCGCCTGCAAGAACAACTGATGTCAGCTTATCCTGCTCTTCCTTGGATGCAAGATAGCAGTCATTTTCACTTACCAGGTAATGCATCAGTTCGTCTACAATAGAAGATACTGCAACAATTTCCTTCTCAGCAATACATGGAAGGTTATTATCAAATGTACATCCATTTACAATGTCCTGAGCTGCTTTACGGATATCTGCGGTCTCATCAACCAGTGCCGGCGGGTTACCAGCTCCGGCTCCAATACCACGTTTGCCTGAAGAAAGTACTGCAGTTACTACACCAGGACCACCTGTTGCTACGATCAGATGAATATCTTTATGCTTCATCATAGTGTTGCTTGTTTCCAGAGTAGGTTTTTCAACTGTAACTGCGATATTGTCCGGGCCACCGTTTTCCAGAGAAGCCTCGTTCAGCAGATTGATCGCATAAATAGATGTTTTGACAGCTGCAGGATGAGGATTAAATACAACTGTATTTCCACCTGCCAGCATACCCATAGTGTTGCACAGTACTGTCTCACTTGGATTTGTGCACGGAGTAATGGCTCCGATCACACCAAAGGGTCCCATCTCAACAAGAGTCAGCCCTCTGTCTCCTGTCCATGCAGTAGTTGTAATATCTTCTGTTCCAGGTGTCTTATCAGCAACAAGAACATGTTTCAGGATCTTATCTCCTACATTTCCCATTCCTGTTTCCTCAACACCCATACGTGCCAGTACTTCTGCATTATCTTTGATTTTCTTACGAATACAGGTAATAATTTTCTCTCTCTGATCCATGGACATCTTCTTAACGATCTGCTGAGATTTCTTTGCAGCTTCGATAGCATCATTCATATCTTTGAAGATTCCATGTTTACCGGTCGGAGCGTCTGCAATCTGCATCTTTGCCATTACTTCCTGTACAATTGACTGTACCATGTTCTCATTAATTGGCATGAGACTGTCCTCCTTAATTATTCAAATATTTATTTCATTCCCAGCTGTTCCATAACTCTCTTTGTGATCTCAGCAACTACCTGTGCATCATTCTGTGCAGGAGTTTCTTCTGTGCATCCACAGTCACCGCCAACGAAATCATACTGATATCCAGGGAATTTTTTGAATTCGCCGCCATCATGACATGCTCCGCCACAGTTATGGCAGTTCATACCGCTCTTGTTCTGGCAAAGGTTTGCCGGATGTTTACCAGCCATACCGAATTTACGACGGATTTCATACAGTTTCTTAATATTCTTCTCATCGAATTCCTTCGGGCCGCCCAGTAATTTGCTCTGATACAGAAGCTGTGCATAGAATTCTACAGATTCCATTTTCATGTAAGCTGCATTCAGGTCTGTGCTCCATGTCAATGCTCCGTGGTTTTCAAGAAGAACTGCATCAAAATATGGAAGATATTTTTCAAGATTGTCCGGAATTTCCATTGTAGAAGGTGTACCATATTCAGCGATCGGAACGCATCCAAGAGCGATAACTGCCTCTGGCATGATCGGCTGTGTAAGCGGAATACCTGCAATCGCAAAAGATGTTGCATATATAGGATGTGCATGTACAACAGATCCTACATCCGGTCTCTTCTCATATACTCTCATATGCATCTTGATCTCGGATGATGGTTTGAATCCCGGATTAGCCTGGATCACATTACCCTGGGCATCAACTTTACAGATAAACTCTGGTGTCATGAAGCCTTTGGAAACACCTGTTGGTGTGCAAAGGAATTCATTGTCATTTAATTTTACGGAGATATTTCCGTCGTTAGCTGCCACCATGTTGCGGTTGTAGATTCTTCTTCCGATGTCACAGATCTGTTTTTTGATTTCAAATTCGTTTACCATGCTCATTTTCCTCCTTAAGGCATTTGGTTCTTTGACGTTTCTTCACTGATCATAACATAATCCGCATAAAAAGTCAAGAGAACAGCGTTGTTTCGTGTTGTTTTTTACATCTTTTCTGTGTTGGTTTTATATTTATGTGGATTCTAGATTCCACATATAATATTTATTTTCATCCTCCGATCTGGCAGTCAAGTGCGCAGACAGCATGTACCGCTTTTTTAAGGGTTTCCATATGCTCTTTTGTCGGAGGTTCTATATCTCCCATGAGATAGGGCCTTCCAAGGCCTTCATATTTATCCTGTCCTAATCTGTGGTAAGGCAGAAGATGTATCTTATCCACTCCGGGAAGAGTTGACGCAAATCTGGCAATCCCCTGAATCTCCTCTACCGTATCATTAAAAGTAGGAATTACCGGCACCCGGATCACCAGGTGAGTCTTACCTGAAACAGCAACCTTTCTGGCATTCTCCATCATCAATTCATTGGATTTCCCGGTAAAGGCTTTATGTTTTTCATGGTTTGTGTGCTTAATATCCATCAGATAGGTATCCAGATAAGGAAGGATCGCTTCTATGGTCTCCCAGGGTGCGCAGGCCATACTCTCAATTGCTGTAGTGATTCCCCGTTCCTTTGCTGCACGGAGCAAATCCCTGGCAAAATCAGGCTGGCACAGGCACTCGCCTCCGGAAAGCGTCATTCCGCCCCCCGAACGATAGTAATAAGGCCTGTCCCTTTCCACCTCTTCGATCATCTCTCTGACTGTAGTGTCATAACCGATCACCTTATTTTCTCCCAGAACCTTCATATTCTGAATTCTGTATTCCTGGGATTCCGGGTTACAGCACCATTTGCATCTGAGCACACAGCCCTTCAGAAAAACGATAGTTCTTATTCCAGGTCCGTCATGGATAGAATATCGCTGGACATCAAACACCCTGCCCTTTGTATCCAAATAGTCCATGTTTTCCCCTCTCTGCTAAAATCCCTGCTCTGTACGGCGGATAATATCATCCTGCAGAGATCTGGAAAGTGTTGTAAACAGTGCACTGTAGCCAGCCACACGTACGACCAGATGTTTATACTTCTCAGGATGTTCCTGTGCATCCAGCAGAGTTTGTCTGTCAACTACATTAAACTGCATGTGCATGCCCTTCTGGTCAAAGTAGGAACGGATCAGTGCCACAAATTTCTCAAGTCCCTCCCGTCCTGAAAGAGCAGACGGATGGAATTTCTGATTAAACAAGGTTCCATTGGATACAATAAAATGATCCAGTCTTGCAACAGAAGATGCTGCTGCTGTCGGTCCCTTTACATCCTTGCCTGCTGACGGAGAAACTCCATCTGCCACAGGAGTATGTGCATATCTGCCGTCAGGAGTAGCTCCTGTCTGTCCGCCCAGCGGAACATTTGCAGATACCGGATAAAGTCCTGCCTGGAACTGTCCACCCCTTGGATTCTTATAATTCTGAAGAGGCTTGGTATATGTATAGGCAACCTCTCTAGCAAAATAGTCAACCTCCGGAATGTCATTTCCGAATTTCGGAACCTCATCGATCATGTCGTGGATTTCTTTAAATCTGGAAAGCTTATCCGGTTCCGGTTTCATGCCGATCAGACTGTTAAGCACTGCAGCCGCTGTAGATGCATCTACATTCCGTCCTGCCGCCTTCATAGCCTTCAGGATTTCTGTTCCAATATCTCCGGCAGACTGGGCATCCAATCCTTTATCGTAGTTCCATATCAGTGCTTCCTTCAGCTCTTTCATGGAAATTTTCTTTTCATCATAAACCAGCTGGCGTACTGCAAAAAGACCATCTGCCATATTTGCGATACCAAAGCCCTGTGGTCCTGTGAAATTATAAACTGCACCGCCTTCCTGAACGGATTTACCTTTTTTCAAACAGTCATCCACCATACAGGAAAGGAATGGCAGCGGACATCTCTCCGCATGTGCCACATCAATGGCATTATCCGCATTTACAAGAAGCGAAATACAATATTCCATCTGTTTCTTGTAAGCATTAAAGAACTCCTCAAAGGTATTCATCTGAGTCACATCGCCGGTAGGAATACCCACCATCTCACCCTTGTCCATACCATTGGAGAAAACAAGTTCCAGCGGACGGCACATATTGAAGAACGCAGCATCATGCCAGCCTTCTGTCTTGCCTGCTTTCTGCGGTTCCACACATCCAATAATGTTATAGTCACGGGCATCCGCCAGGGAAAGTCCTCTGTTCTGCAATGCCGGAATGATCACCTCGTCATTGTAATATGCCGGAAGTCCGATTCCTGTTCTGGTAAGCTCTGCAGCCTTGATCAGGAATTCATGAGGGGAACCATTCCACACTCTTACAGAAAGAGACGGCTGAGGCAGTCTCACATGCATGGAAGCCTGAATACACATAATAGAAAGATCATTTGTCACATCTTCCCCTTCACTGTTCTGACCACCAGCGATCAGATTCTGGAAAAGACTGTAACCTGCAAATCCCTCTGCTGATGCCGCATCACGGCATTTATTCAGGTCATTCAGCTTCACCCAGATACAATCCATCAGTTCCTGTGCATACTCTCTAGTAAGAGCACCTCTCTCCACATCCTTCTTATAATATGGATACATATACTGATCAAATCGTCCTGGAGAAATAGAGTGACCGCTGGATTCCATCTGCAGCAGCTGCTGTACAAACCAGAATGACTGGCAGGCTTCATAAAAGCTGTCTGCTCCCTTTCCCGGTACTCTGCTGCAGTTTGCAGCGATCTGAAGCAGTTCCTGTTTTCTGACAGGGTCTGTACATTGTGCTGCCATCTGCTCTGCAAGCTGCGCATAGCGATGTGAATAATCAATCACTGCCTGACAGCTGATAAGTACAGCTTCCAGAAAATGAGATTTGCGGGCATAATCGCCATCGCCTACATTACATTTTTTCAGTTCTTCCCGGGTTTTCTCCATAATACCCTCGAAACCGATTTCCAGTACCTCCCAGTATTTTACAGTAACATGCCCTACGCCATTATAGAAATAATTTCCAGGTGTAAAAATATTATGTTCGATAGCCTTAATAGCTTCTGGTGCCATATAGGAAGTAGCAAGTTCACTGGTTGTTCTGCCTTTCCAGTATTTATCCGCTTCCAGCAGGTCAGCCTTAGTCTGCTCTGCAATATCAAATGGGTCAGCTGTTCTGGTAGCAACTGTGTCCAATTCAGCCTCCAGCCATTCATAGGAAAATTCCGGGAAGGTCTGACATCCTCTGGGAGCAATAGTACTGCTTCCTACAATCAACTCATTATCACGGATAATAATTGGAATATGATGCAGAATATGCGCAAATGCTTTGGCTCTACGGGTAATGATTGGTTCGCCTTCCGTCTCCTTATAAGATTCCGTCAGAAGCTTCGCTCTGGAAGATTCGATCACCGGCATGTGCTCATAAAGGGCATCTACCAGCTTCTGGATTCTCGGAGATTTGGGAATATCTGATGTTTGAAATTTTTCCATATTTCTCCTTTCTCATGAAAGAGGAGTTTTTTATCTTCGCATTGCCATTCCCAACGCTCAGACAAATTTCTTTCTCTTTTTCATGTACTCATGTAAAATCATTATACCTCATTCGCCTCATAAGGTCAACAAAAAACAACATATTTCAAACTGTTTATATGTTGTTTTTTGTTTGAATTGTTTGTAAAATTTAGTTGTTTTTATTTTGAACTCTAATTGACAACCCTTCTTCTTTCTGTCATAATTGTTATATATATTTTTTTCTGAATACCTCTGCAAACAGTCATTAATTTTATTTAAAGGGGATGATCACCACGTATCTTGCAGATATCCATACACATTCCATCGCAAGCGGGCACGGTACTTCCTGCACGATTTCTGATATGGCAAAAGAAGCCGGACGCAAAGGCATGAAACTTCTGGGCATTACGGATCACGGTCCCGGCACCCTTGCTTCCGGCACATCTTCCTATTTCCGCGGGCTGCCATTCTGCCCCCGAAAACGTTTTGGTGTAGAAGTACTTTATGGTATAGAGCTCAATATCCTGAACGTTCAGGGTCATGTGGATTTAAGCGATGAGTTGCTATCTAATCTGGACTATGCCATCATAAGTATGCATAGCCAGAACTACACTTCCGGAACTGTCAAAGAGAATACTCTTGCATACCAGAATGCAATGAAGCATCCTGCCGTAAAGGTTCTGGGCCATTGTGATAACCCGGCTTTTCCGGTGGATTACCATGCATTGGCTTATACAGCCAGCAGAGAAAATGTAATTTTCGAAATCAACGAAGCCTCACTGACTCCCGGTGGATACCGCGGTGACACCAGGGCAAACAACGCAGAGATCCTTCGTTGCTGCCTTAAATATCAGCTTCCCATTGTTTTATCCAGCGACAGCCATGGAAAAGAGCATGTAGGAGATTTTACCTATGCAGCAGAGTTTGTTCATCAGACCGGTTTTCCCGAATCACTGATTCTGAACAATCAGATTCCCAGACTGAAGGTATTTCTTCAAACCCGTTAGTTGTTTCCAATATGTGTTCATACCATTTCTTATGCAGGTATACAAAAAAGATCATCAACAGATATTTCTCATATAAATATCCATTGATGATCTTTTTTATTTTCACCGGTCAGCCAGCCTTACTGCTGATCTGCACGCATTTTCTTCATCAGCTCAGCCAGTTCCTGATATTTCCCGGTCACATATCCATAGTTCTTTCTCTTATGAGGAAGCTGACAGTTGGTACAGTCCTTCAATCCACTGTCTGTATATCGAAAATTCCCACCACATTGATCACCCAGTGCATATAAAGGGCAATAACAAAACAAACAGTTAAAATCCTCAGGATCCGCTCCCTTATGACAGGGAAAAAACTCACATTTTTTATGACTAAAAAAAGAATACTCTTTATCTTCCCAATATGGTTTTTCCATATCTTATTTCCTTCTTCCAAACAAGCAGATAACAGATCAATCTATCATTTTCTCCATAATAAAGAGGGAGCGATGCTACTCCGGGGTAGAAGATTAATCCGTTCATGAGTGCGCGGAGGGAACGAATATTTCCGAAGTAGTATCGCCTGCCATTTAATCATGTATAATTCATAAAGAACAGGCGCATTCCATAAAAAATGTCTGCCTTCAAATAAAAGCAGACAACACTCCGAAGCTGCGGATTCAACGGAGTTGGTTGTTACACTTTACACGGAAGTTTAACCTCGCCATACTAAGCAGGTTTCCTGGCTCCAGGCTCATCGCTCCTCTCTCCTTCTCATGCTATGGCACAATGGATCTGCGAGATTTGCTCCTCTGTTACAGTGACCGGATCGCTCAGGTTTCTCACCTGATTCCCTCTCTCTGTACCGTATAATAACAGTATCAGCACTTAATATGTTCTATATGGAATTATACTGACTTTATAATAGCATTACTGTTAGAGAATGTCAACTATTTATCAAAGTTTTTCAGAAACTTTTTAATCGAATCAAGCACGTAGCGAAGCGGATTGCGAATATCCGCTTGACTTTTTTTCAAATAAAAACCAGGTAACAGCACATATGGATGTCACCTGGCCTTTTCTCATTATTTTTTTGATCGGATATAATCTTTTGCAAATTATACAAGTCTTCTTACTGATACAATTGTTCTGTATGCAGCATTGTCGCTGATCTTAATACCATCTACAGAGTTGGATGCATGTACAATACGTCCATTTCCCATATAAATCGCCACATGGCCGCCATAGCAGATCAGATCACCCGGCTGCGCATTTGCATAAGATACTTCTGTTCCACAGTTCTGCTGTTCATAAGAAGTTCTCGGAAGGCTTACTCCAAAGTTGGCATATACACTCTGTACAAATCCAGAACAGTCTGCACCACTTGTAAGACTTGTTCCTCCCCATACATATGGATTTCCCACAAACTGTGTAGCATAATCCACTACAGAAGAGCCTGAGCCTGAACCAGAAGAAGAATTGTCAGAATCAGAAGACTGTTCTTCTTCATAATCTTCCTTTGATACTGTATTGTCAGAATCAATAACATTGCCATACTCATCATATTCCACATCCTCACCGGACTGTGCATTATCAATGACATTGCCATCTTCATCATATTCTACATCGTCTGATTCCTCATAGGTATCTTCGTCTGTATCCTCATCTGTATTTTCAACCGGATTTCCATCCTCATCATACTCTACATCTTCTGAGTTTGCTGCTTCCTCTGCAGCAGCTTCTTCTGCCGCCTGTCTTGCAGCTTCTTCCTCTGCCTGACGTCTGGCCTCTTCCTCTGCCGCAATACGCTCTGCTTCCAGCTGCTGGATCTCTGCAGTCTGCTCTGCCAGAAGATTTGCATATTCTGTTGCCTGCTGCTGTGCATATGCGATTTCATTTTCATAATCAGCAGACTCGGATTTTTTCTGATCAATCTGGCACTGAAGAGTATAAGACTGCTCTTCATAAGAAGATTTCATCTCTTCCAGCTCTGCCTTATCAGACTCATACTGTGTTTTTAAATTATTTACTTCATCAATGGTCTTCACATATTTGTCCAGATTTTTTCTGTCCTGCTCATACATCTGCTGGGTATTCTCAGCTCGTGTAAGAAGATCACTGAGATCTTCGGAATTCAGCATCATCTGGAACCATGCAGAATCACCGCCCTGCTCATACAGACACTGGATACGCTTCTTCATACTCTCGTACTGCTTATCTCTGGCCTTCTGTGCTTTTGCAAGATCCTGCTTTGTTCTGATGATATCAACCTCTTTATTGCTGATATCATTCTTAAGAGTATCGATGGAAACCATAACACTAACAAGATTGGAATCCAACTCTGAAATTTCACTCTCAAGCTGTGCCTTTGCATTTGCCAGTTCATCCATGCGGGAATATGTGGCATCAAGCTGCTGGCTTGTAATCGCCTGTTCTTCTCTTAAATCATCTTCTCTGGAAGCGCTTACGCTTACGGCCTGTGATGCAGTCATAAGCAGTGCTAATGTAAGACATACAATTTTTTTCTTCATGGTCTCTCGTCCTCGTAACCTTTTATTTCTTTTTATGTAATAGTTTTGTAATATTTGTTTTAAGTCTTATTCATATTAACACATCGTTTCCATGAATGCAAGGTTTTTTTATAAATTATTTTAAATTTCCGTAACATTTAGTAATGTTTACGCAAAAAAGCAGCCGTCCCAAAGGACAAGCTGCTTCTCTTATTTCATATTAAATCTATCTCTGAATTTCTTAGCTGAAAAGATCTGCCAGAATCTGATCTGCAGTCTTGTTCAGATATCCATCCGGATCAGAAAGTGTATTTCTGTTCCATCTGAAATAGTTTCCGTTACGGCTGTAGTTACCGCTGGATGTATGATATGCAGAACCATATTTTGCATATCCCGGATATCTGGACATATATTTCTGTGCCAGTGCAATTGCCTGAGTTCCATATGTTCCATTCGGTGTAGGAGTTCCTGCGATCTGTACACCTGCATTTGGTGTGGAATGAACAATTACAAGACTCTTATCACTGCACTGTCCCAGAACAATCCATACATGGCCTTCATTATAACCAATATCACCAGGTTTGAAAGTCCAGTCAGATTTTGACAGATCAGACTGTGTAAGAATGCTTCCCCAGCCTCTTGCCTTATAGGTAGATCCAACTTCACCGGAAACAACTGTATATCCGCTTCCAACTCCTGACTTCGTCTGCATCACCTGATATGCAGCCCAGCCAACAAAACCGGAACAGTCAAAACCTTTTGCTCTGTTTTCAGTACTCAAGTCTCTGTAATTATTATAATTATAATCTGCAGTCTGACTGTTATAGAAAGCAGTCATGGTAGGACTAAGTCCCTTACGGGTAGAATCATTCCATCCACCACCCCATACATAAAGGGCTTTTCCTACCGGAAGCAATGCTCCCGCAAGATAATTCTTAATCGTCTTACTTCCGTTTGATTCCGGAGTAATCAGCAAAATACCGTTGGAATCAAAAGTATATTTCTTACCGTCAATGGTAGTCTGGCCTGTTGCCATTTCACCGGTCTTGGTATCAAAATAATATTTATTATAATTAATGGTCTGCCAGCCGGTAGCCATCTTACCGCTTCCTGTGCTGAAATAATAGTTCTTACCATCAATCTTCTGGAAGCCCTTTGCCATGATACCATCATCTTCTTCGAAGAATCTGGCCTCACCTTTTGTATTTTTGGCCCATCCTGTCAGCATGTAACAGGCACTTGTAAAATATCTGGTGTTCTTTTTGCTGTCTGTAAGAAACTCTTTACATGCAGCAACGCCACTCTTACTGTAGAAATAATATTTCTTTCCCTTCAGTGTCAGCCACTTGGTCTGCATAAATCCAGTAGACTCATCGAAATATCTCTTCTGTCCCTTGGAGTCTGTCAGCCAACCGGTCATCATGATTCCGGCGCCTTTGCTGAAATAACGCTTTCTTCCCTTGCTGTCTGTGACCCAGCCCTTTACCTGTACGCCTGTACTTGCATTAAAATAGTACTTCTTGCCGTCCAGCTCCAGCCAGCCTTTCTGTTTAGAACCATCCTCATTTATGTAGTATGATTTACCGTTAATCGTTACAAATCCAGTCTCTGTGTCGGCCTTAACCCGCGCAGCTGAAAAAAATACAGATACACATACAGCAAAAAACAGCAGGAACAGAAACGCCCCCCAGGTTCTGAACTTCTTGTTTACGTTTTGCATACATACCTTCCTTTTCTTTTTCTTACATTTCATTATGTTTCATTTTCATGTTCAGAAATGTAAAGTCTTTACAATGTTGTTACGTTTGTATGACCCTATTATATTACAGCTTCAACATACAGTCAACATTGAAGTAAAAATATGTTAAATTTTCACTAAATCATCACAGGTTTTTCCAGCAAAAAAGAGACAAAGCTAACAAAAAAGCCCTGTCTCTTTTCGATTTTACAGCAGATGTTTTCTCAATTCAGCCCCATCGGCAGAACTTAAATATGCAGGAGCCACGTCAAATACTGTCTTGGCACCTGTCTGACCTTCTTTATTCATACGGTATGCTGCCCTCGCATAAGCAACCAGTACAGAAGAAGTAAACTCCGGATTTGAATCCAGTTTCAGGCTGTATTCAATCACATGATTATTCTCATTATTCCATCCTGTTTTTCCAGAACGGATCACAAAACCGCCATGGGGGATTCCACTGTGATCACGCTTCAGCTCTTCTTCAGAAATGAAATGTACCGTTGTATCATAATCTGAGAAATAATTCGGCATAGTCTTAATATCGTTCTCGATCTGTGCCAGATCTGCACCTTCCTCTGCAACTACGAAGCATTCTCTTGTATGTTTCTGTCTGGTAGTAAGCTCTGGATTTTCTCCATTTCGTACAGCTTCCAGTGCAGCTTCCACAGGAATCGTATACTGCTTTGCATCCTTCACACCTTTGATACGGCGTACTGCATCAGAGTGTCCCTGGCTTACTCCTTTACCCCAGAAGGTATAATCCTTTCCATTGGTGAGGATTGCATTTGCATAAAGACGGTTCAGTGAAAACATTCCCGGATCCCAGCCTACTGAAATAATACCGATATGGCCGCTTTCTTTTGCTGCCGCATCTACTGCATCAAAATGTTCCGGAATTCTTGCATGTGTATCAAAGCTGTCAATCACGTTAAACATCTTTGCATATTCCGGTGTCTGTTTCGGAAGATCTGTTGCACTTCCACCACAGATAATAAGAACATCAATCTTATCTTTCATTTTTTCAGCATCACTGACAGAATATACTGTTGCTGTCTCTGTAAGAATCTTAACGGTTTCCGGAGCACGACGTGTAAACACAGCCACAAGCTCCAGATCCGGATTATGTTTGATTGCGCACTCTACACCACGGCCAAGATTGCCGTAGCCCAAAATACCAATACGAATACTCATTATGATTTCCTCCTATAACCTTTCTTCTATTATCGCAGCTATTTCCTGCTATCACAGCTACGCATTATCACTTTACTATAGTAATATTTTCCATTTTAATTGTCAATCCATTAATGGAAGTTTTATAATCCCGTGTGCAATTTGTTACAAAAATCAACAACAAAATACACCTCCACCCGGGCAGCAAAGACTGCAGGCCAGATTTGCCAGACAAAGCTTCATGCAGTAATCATCACCGCCGGTCGGCATGCCCCCAAAAGGATTCTGCATTTCCCGGTACCAGCTGCCACCGCTCTCCATTCGCTGAAGAAGCATCTGATACTGCATATTATCTGGTTCCAGACGGACAGCCTCCCTGATATCACTGAGAGCGTTCACATTATTTCCAAGTCCCATATTTGCCATTGATGAAAGATAATACCATTGACCATTATGCTGGGAAAGAGACTGCAGCACATTCATAGCCTCTCTGAAATGACCACTCTGGATATAATTTGCCACTGCCTGCCTGCGAACACTTTCCTCATCCTGATAAGCATTGCCAGAATTTCCGGAATAACCGTCAAAGCCACCAAATCCACTATAGGAGCTGCCATAACTGCTTCCCTGTTCCCTTTCCCGCATGATCTGTTCATAGGCCTGCTGGACCTGTTTAAACTTCTCCTCAGCCTGTTCCCTGTTGGGATTGTTAATATTTGCATCCGGATGATATTTGCGGCTCATCCGGCGGTATGCTTTTTTTATCTCATCATCTGACGCATTCCGGGACACTCCCAGCACACTGTACGGATCAATCATGTTTTTTCTCCCCTGCTTCCCTTCGTTTTCTGGCAATCATCTCAAAACGACACCACACACCGGAATAAAGAATATTTCTCAGAATATCTGTATACTTTATAATAGGAAGCTTTTCAAATTCTCTGCAGGTCTGAGCCATCATCATGATCAGAAGCTGCCGTACCTGCTCATCAAACCCCTTCATTATATATTTTTCTGCAAAAGGGTTGTAATTTCCATTTTTTACATCTTTTTCCACATCATCATAGGCATCCAGAATATAAATAAATTTTCCAAGATAAAATCCCATTCTGCGCAGAGAGCCTTCCCATACATCCGTTTTCCAGGCAAAAATCTCCTCCATGATCCGGCCAAAACAACCTGACATTTTATCAATATCTGTTTCTCCTGCCTTTTCCATCTGAGATAATTCTTCAAGTAATTTTCTGATTTTCTCTGCTTTCTCCGGATACCTGTAACTCAGCCGGTTATTTTTCCTCTGCAGAATTTTCCCATATCCCAATGCAGCAAACTTTTTCTCATCTTCCCAGTCATCCATACATTTATAATATGTGAGAAGGACATTCATATCTGCTCCATATTCTGTGGCTGCATTTTTCCGAACCGGCTGTCTGCATACAGGATGGATCACACATCTGGTTGTTCCCTTTTGAGTCGGTGGTTCATAAAGTGCGCTGAGAAGTACAACCACAAAAGTCATATCATAAGTCAGGGTAATCTGTCCGGATATCCCATATTTTTCTCTCAGCTCCCTGCAGAGACCGCAGTAAAAGGATCGATACAGATCAAAATCCCTAAACCTGATCTCCGGTTTATTCATTACCACATAGCCAAACATTTTATTTCCTCTTAATAAACTTCCTGTGACACTTCGGACATTCAATTTCTATCTTCTGACCATTTCCTCTGGGAATGCGGATCTTTTGTCCGCAGCCCGGGCAGGTATAAATATGATGGGTCTTTCTCTGCTCCATCATACGTTTCTCTTTCATGAAACGACCACGGATATTCTGGGTCATTGCCAGATATTTCTGATTTTCAGCATACCGCTTCTGAATATTTCTGGACAGAATTCTGACATAAGTATATATGATCAGTACAAAACCCAACAGATCTAATACTCCGCCTGCCATATTTCTTCTGCAGAAAGATCCGATTACAACTATAAAAAGCGCCACACCCAGGGTAAATCTTGATAACTGGTCTACACCATAACGTCCCTGCATAAATTTATTCAGTTTGTCTCTCATCCTTACCTCTTTTCAAGTCTCTCTGAAATCCCTTAAGGATTTTGCCTGTTCAGCAGCAAAAGTACACCTTATTCTCTCACAAGAACCTTCTGAATTTCAGCAATATACATTGTATGGTAATCCTTCTGTGGATACCATTTTGTATCATTCTCTGCCTCGTCAAAGCATTCCGGCTTAATAGTATCATGATACATTTTTTTACATACCATAATCATATCCGCCTCCTGAATGCCAGCTGTTCCATCTACAAAATAAGGAGTCAGTCCTGCCTCTGTGATCTTATCCATTCCCTTTCCGGAAACAGTTCCGCAGTAATTCAGAGCCTTACGATAATCCTCTCCCAACACAGAAATTGTAAAGGTTTCCTCCCTGTCTACAAACTCCTTTGTATATCTCTGAGGACGAATATAAACAGTTACTGCATTTTTTCCCCACATAACGCCCATGGCACCCCAACTGGCTGTCATTGTGTTGCATTTTTCCTCATTTCCTGCTGTGATCAGCAGCCATTCCTTACCAATCTTGGTAAACGGATTCATTGTCAGTTCCTCTGGTTTCACTTCTCTAAAGCTCATTTATTTTTCCTCTCTTTCATCTGTCATTGCAAACCTGGAAGATATAAAATTTCAAATAATAAGATTCATCTGCAGACCACAGGATGGGATGATCCGGTGCCTGAGTCCTGTACTCTACCTGGCGCAGTCTCTTATGTACATTTTTTGCAGCCTGTCCGATAGTTCTGGTAAACAATTCATAATCCATGAAATGGGAGCAGGAGCAGGTTGCCAGAAAGCCTCCATCCTTCACCAGCTTCATAGCCCGGAGATTAATCTCCCTGTATCCCTTTACTGCATTTTTTATAGAATTTCTGGATTTGGTAAAGGCCGGCGGATCCAGGATTACTACATCAAACTTCTCACCCTTCTCCTCCAGCTCCGGAAGAAGCTCAAATACATCCTCACAGATAAATTTTACTCTGTCTGATAATCCATTTAACGCTGCATTTGCAGTAGCCTGATCTACAGCCAGCTGGGAAGCATCCACACCTGTCACACTGGCAGCGCCTGCAATTCCCGCATTCAATGCAAAGGAACCGGTATGGGTAAAGCAATCCAGCACTTTTGCGCCCTTACACAGCTTCTGGATGGCAAGTCTGTTATATTTCTGATCCAGGAAAAATCCTGTTTTCTGACCGTCTTTTACATCTACTTCATATTTGACGCCGTTTTCTTCAATCTGTACCAAGGTAGGAAATTCCGGTCCGATAAAGCCCTTGACCAGCTCCATTCCTTCCTGTCTGCGGACCTTCACATCGCTTCGTTCATAAACTCCACGGATTATGATACCATCCTCAGCCAGTACTTTTTTCAAAAGTTCAACAATCTGCTCCTTATAACGGTCAATTCCCAGAGCCAGGGACTGAACCACCAGCACATCGGAAAACTTATCCACTACAATTCCCGGCAGAAAATCTGCTTCTGCAAAAATAAGTCTGCAGCTTCCTGTATCCACTACCTTCTTACGGTATTCCCATGCATCCCTCACACGTTTTTCAAGAAATTCCTCGTCAATCTCCTGCCTCTCATCTCTGGTAAAAAGACGCACTGCAATTTTGGAATTTGTATTGATAAATCCCTTTCCCATGGGATATCCATCGAAATCATGGACCAGCACTGTATCTCCATTTACAAAGCTGCCCATGATCGTATCTATCTCATTATCAAAAATCCACATACCTCCGGATTTCAGAAGTCTGCCTTCACCCTTTTTTAGGGTTACCACTGCAAAGCCCATATTTTATCCTCCTGTTGCTCCTAAACAATCCGTAACAAACTCTTTCTTCTTTCACTTTTACGATTCATTCTAACACAGAACTTTATTTTTTTCTACCCATTGTTTGTACGCACACAAAATGTAAAAAGCAGCCAGTGAAATTTCCATTCCACTGACTGCCCTTATTTATCTTCCGCGTTCCTTCAAAAGAATACAGCGTTCCAGTCCACCGTAGCATCTGGCAATCTTTTTTACCTGATAGCCATGACTCTCCATATTATATCTGCTGAATCTATTCTCCGGATGAACGGTACACATCAGATATACAAATCTGTCCGGATCCAACAGGTTTTCTGCAGCTTCCAACATCCTGCCCTGAAGTCCATTTCCCCGGAAAGCAGTGTCCACTGCTGCCGAATCCATCACCGCCACCTGAGACAGCTGTCTGTCGTCAAATCCCAGGCAGGTTCCCAGATTATCATCCTTGTCCGGATATTTGACCATAAAAAATCCTGCAATCTCTCCATCTGAAGCTTCTGCTACTACAATAAATCCCTTCTGCTCCAAATGCGCTCTTACATAAGCCTCATCATCTGCCACAAACCAGTCCGGATGTATATGGCATGTTCCGGCCTGCTCCATGATCCGCATAATCCCCCGGACATCTGCAGATCCTGCTTTTCTGATCAGAAACTCCATAAGGCTTACTTATTCCTCAACCTCTGCTTCTTCCGCAGCATCTGTGCCGTCCTCATTCTCCACAGCTGCCTCTTCACTGGTCTGTACTGTCTCATTATACAGCTTCTGGAAGAATTTCATGGTATCATCATACAGAGTCTGTCTGTCTTCATCTGTAAGTTCGCTAAGCTCAGGAGCTGCCTGTACTCCTTCACTCAATCCGAAAATATCTTTCAGTGCCTTATCGATCATATTCAGCTCAGGAGTCATATAGATTTCTGTACCGTCTTCATGGTAGGATTCAGCTCCCTGTTTCAGTACATCCAGATATGCTTTCTCTACATCCTTAGAAAGAGTTGCTCCGTTTTCTGCATCCAGCACAACTGTGGAAATGGCAGTATCATCACCCATAGCAGTCTGAAGTGAAGCTGCATCTCCCTCATACTCACCCTTACAGAAGGTCTCTGCCTGATTAAATAATGTTTTCTGATCCTCTGTCAGAGAAGAGGTATCCAGTTCATCTGCAGTTTCACTGCCATCAAGGGATCCGTCTGTATCCTCACTGCCATCCCAGTCCCCATTATCCATATCTTCTGTATCAGAGGAATCTTCGTTCTGTCCATCTGCGCTGCCTGTGTTCATACCTGTTTCCTGTTCCAGAGTAGTATCCTCTGTGGAGCTCTCCAGTACATCTCCTCCAAGCACACTGTTATCTACGCTTCCCAGAATGTCATCTCCATCTGCGGAATCCCCTGCATTTACAGTATCATCTTCCTCTTCGTCCACTTCACCGATCTCATCACTGTTTCCAGAAGTATTCTGATTCACCTGTTCCAGAGTTGCTTTTACATCATCATAATCATAATCCTGCTGTGCGATCTGCTCCAGAAGCTCTACGATCTTGTTGATCTGATCAGAATCCAGAGTTACATTATTCTGCTGAGCCACATTCACTACAATATTATAGATATCATCTGCATTCTGTACATTATTCTGAATGACCTGCATCTTGGAATTGTTCATAACAGTAGTTGCATCGTTCTTTCCCACTTCATCAGCCAGATTTCCTGTCACTACCATTTCCTCTGTTGCCAGTTCCTTCTTGGTGCTGTCCAGCTGCTCGCCTGTAGCAGTCTCATAAGCCATCTGGATTCCAGTCAGTGCGCCTGTACCGGAAACCTCAAAAGGACATGCTGCAACAACTTCACAATTCTTTACTCCCGAAGTAGAAAGAGATGTAGCGATCATATTACAGGTTACCCAGTTCAGGTTTGCTGTACGGACTTTAATTCCGCCGGATGTGGTTGGCTTTACATAAGCACAGCTTACTGTCCTGGTTCCGATCTGCTCAATAGGAACGTATGCGCTCAGATGATCTCTCTCATCCTGATTGGTGATCGTCAGGATCTGTACCTGGTCACTGCTTACATTAAAATATTTCATCATAGTGTTCTTCTGTGCATCTGTAAGGTCAGCCCCCAGTGTTACAACCTTCATGGAATCTGCCATTGTCGGTATTGTGGTCCCGGAAACCACCAGACATGCACTGCAGAGCAATGCACCTAATTTCTTAATGTTTTTCATATTATAACCTCCCTGTGTTTAAACAAAAGACCTCTGGTTCTTTTTCGTGGCTTTCATTATAACATATTTTTATTATAATTTGTATTTCTAATTTCATGGTTTCTAATTTAATATCAATTTAATTTCAGATACTTATGGTAAAATCCAGGTAAAGGTGGTATAATAATCCCATTAATATAACAGACGGCAGATTTGGCTGTTCTTTTAATGGCTTCAGCCGACTTAATGATTGAGAGGATGGTGCGGTTATGAATATTAAAATTGATGAATTATTAGCAGCTTTAAAGAAAAAAGAAGAAGAGCAGGATAAAAATACAGTTCTCTGGGTATTGGCGATCATCGGTGCTGTCGCAGCAGTAGCAGGTATTGCCTTTGCTGTTTATCGCTTCTTTGCTCCGGATTATCTGGAGGATTTTGAAGAAGACCTGGATGATGACTTTGATGATTATTTTGAGGATGAAGAATAATCCAGAATATGATCGGCAGTCTTCGTCGACTGTACAGCAATCAGAAAGCTCCGGCTGAACCCGGAGCTTTTTTTAACGAAAGGATTTAAATTATTTATGAAAAAAGGCGAAATATATGAGGGCACAATTGAAAAAGTAGATTTTCCCAACAAAGGGACTGTGATGATAGGAGATCAGAAGGTCACTGTCAAAAATGGCATTCCCGGACAAAAGATCCGTTTTATGATCAACAAAAAGCGTTCCGGCAGGGCAGAAGGACGTCTGCTGGAAGTTCTGGAGAAATCTCCTCAGGAAACCAGAGACCCTGCCTGTTCCATTTTTCCGGAATGTGGCGGCTGTATGTACCAGACCATGTCCTATGAAAAACAGTTGGAAATGAAGGAACGCCAGGTCCGGGAGCTTCTGGACGCAGCATTGGAAAACGCAGACTATAGCTGGGAAGGCATCCATGGAAGCCCTATGGAATTCCGTTACCGCAATAAAATGGAATTTTCTTTCGGAGACGCTTACAAAGATGGCCCCCTCACTCTTGGTCTTCATAAGAAAGGCAGCACCTATGACGTACTTACAGCATCAGATTGTAAGCTGGTTCATGAGGATATGACAAAAATCCTCTCCTGTGTCCACGAATATTTTTTGAAGCTGAATGCTTCCTATTATAAAAAGATGCAGCACACCGGTTATCTCCGACATCTTCTGCTCCGACGGGGAGTAACTACCGGAGAAATTCTGGTACATGTTATTACCACCAGCCAGGAAGAATATGATCTGGAGCCGCTGAAGAATCAGCTTCTCGCCCTTCCATTGGAAGGAAAAATCGTAGGCATCATGCACATTATCAATGATTCTCTCTCAGATGTGGTACAGAGTGATGAGACCCGTATCCTTTATGGTCAGGATTACTTCTATGAAACTCTGCTGGGATTACGCTTTAAAATCAGCACCTTTTCCTTCTTTCAGCCAAACTCCCTGGCAGCTGAGGTTCTGTATTCCGTTGTTCGGCAGTATATTGGAGATACCAAAGATAAGGTAGTCTTTGACCTCTATAGCGGAACCGGAACCATCGCCCAGCTTGCCGCTTCTGTAGCAGATGAAGTGATCGGTGTGGAAATTGTGGAGGAAGCTGTAGAAGCAGCAAGAGAAAACGCAGCACTTAACAATCTGAAAAACTGCAGATTTATTGCAGGTGACGTACTGAAGGTACTGGATGATCTGACCCAAAAACCGGATGTGATCATTCTGGATCCGCCCAGAGACGGTATTCATCCCAAAGCACTGCCTAAAATCCTCTCCTATGGGGTGGATCATATTGTCTATATTTCCTGCAAAGCTACCAGCCTGGCCAGAGATCTTCCGGCATTTCTGGAGGCAGGATATCGCCTGGAAAAAGCCTGCTGTGTAGATCAATTCTGCCAGACTGTCCATGTGGAGACAGTGGCTTTATTAAAGCGTACCCTAGAGCGTGTCTGAAAAAGGCTTTCTGCAAGATGTGCGTCACAATTTGTGAGATATTTTGCCCGGATGAGGGCGCCGTAGCGGGCTACGGCAACTGAATTCGGGTGAAATATCCCGCAAAGTGGGGCGTGCAGATTGTGGGAATGATTTTTCAGACACGCTCTAGCATCAGAATAATTTTCCCCCAGAAAAAAGAGCGCTCTATGTCAGATTCTTTCCCTCTGACATAGAGCGCTCTTTTGTATTCTTTTCTGCTCAGATTTTCTTCAGCTTTGCAAATCCGGCAAACATTTTCTTCACTCCTACTTTATCGAAATCTACCGTGACCTCGTAATCTCTTCCTCCTTCTACGATATTTTTCACCACGCCTACTCCAAATTTCACATGGCGCACAGTATCTCCTATCTGATAGTCCAGAGAATCCGCCTTGGTGACCTTAAACTGGGTTGCCTGAAAAGGCTTGGCAGCAAACACCTGCTTCATTTTGGAAAGACTGCTGTCTCCGGTTAGGGATTCTGAGATCTTCGGTTTCTTTTCTTCTACCTTATAACCCAGATCCACCAGTTCCCTGGGAACCTCACGAACAAATCTGGATACCTTATTATACTGGACATCTCCACGGATCATCCTCTGTCTGGCACTGGTCATGGTCAGCTCCTTCATTGCCCTGGTGATCCCTACATAACACAGACGGCGCTCTTCTTCCAGATCAGAACGGTCATCTGACATAATAGACATATAAGAAGGAAAAATCCCATCCTCCATTCCTACCAGAAATACATTGGGAAATTCCAGACCTTTCGCACTATGAAGAGTCATAAGAAGTACATAATCCTGATCCGGATCTACACTGTCAATATCTGCGATCAATGCAATTTCTTCCAGAAATCCGGACAAAGTTGCAGGTTCTCCTCTCTCCTCCCCTGCTTCCTGATAAGCTTCCGTCTTGGAAATCAATTCATCGATATTTTCAATCCTTGCCCTGGATTCCTCTGTATCCTATGCCTCCAGCTCCGTCACATAACCGGTAAGGCGGATTATTTCTTCCAAAAGCTCTCTGACTGTATAAGCCTCTGCCTTACTTTTCAGGCCCTGAATAAAAGTAACAAATCCATCAATCTTTGACAGACTTCTTCCTATAGAAGGAATCTCTTCTGCCACACGTAATGCATCATAGAAACTGATATCCATCTGATCCGCATAATCCTGCACCCTGCTCAAAGTAGTAGCTCCGATTCCTCTCTTAGGTACATTGATAATACGTCGCACTGCCAGGTCATCCTTGGCATTATCGATGGTTTTCAGATAACAGAGAAGATCTTTGATTTCCTTACGCGCATAAAAGTTTACTCCACCCACTATTTTGTAAGGAATATTTGCCAGAAGACATTTTTCCTCAAAAAGGCGGGACTGGGCATTGGTACGGTAAAGGACGGCAAAATCCTTATACATTCCTTTTCCTTCCCGGCGCGCTCCGGCAATCTCTCCCACCACATATTCTGCCTCTTCATATCCATTCATAAACTGGCGGAAATGGATTTTCTCTCCCTCCTGATTCTCTGTCCAGAGAGTCTTGGGCTTACGTGCCCTATTGTGGGCAATGACTTCATTTGCAGCCCTGAGAATATTTTGGGTAGAACGGTAATTCTGTTCCAGCCGGATCACTGCAGCATCCGGAAAAACATGCTCAAAACCAAGAATGTTGCCAATATTGGCGCCTCGGAATTTGTAGATGGACTGGTCATCATCTCCTACTACACAGAGATTCTCATATTTTGATGCCAGCAGACTTACGAATTTAAATTGTGCAGTATTGGTATCCTGGTACTCATCTACCATAATATACTTAAACCGCTCCTGATAATTTTCCAGCACATCCCCACAATTCTGGAAAAGCTCTACTGTTTTCACGATCAGGTCATCAAAGTCCAGCGCATTATTCTTACGCAGAGATGCCTGATATTCTCGGTAAATAGCAGCCACTTTCTTCTTATTATAATCCCCTGCCCCATTCATCTCCATTTCGTCCGGAGTGATCAGCTCATCCTTTGCATGTGAAATCTGAGCCAGCAGGGAACGTTCTTTATAAATCTTGGTATCCACATTCAGCCTGCGGCAGATGTCTTTCATAAGGGTTTTCTGATCATCGGTATCATAAATAGTAAAACTGTTATCATATCCAAGTCTGTCAATATGCCTCCTTAGAATACGCACACAGGTGGAATGAAAGGTAGATACCCAGATACTCTCTGAGCCAAAACCTACGATCTTATCCACACGTTCTCTCATCTCACTGGCAGCTTTGTTTGTAAAGGTGATAGCCAGAATATTCCAGGGATTGACCCCTTTCTCATCTATCAGATATGCAATTCTGTGAGTCAGCACCCTGGTCTTTCCTGAGCCTGCCCCTGCCAGGATCAGCAGCGGCCCTTCTGTATGAAATACTGCCTCCTGCTGTCTGGAATTTAATGTATTGTAAATATCTCTCATTTTCTGCTCCTGTATTCGATAGCTATTTCAGTTCTCTCCCAATTATACACAAAAGCGGACCATACCACAACAGTTTTCAACATACGCCCCTGTTTGTCCATTGACAATCCACAATTAAATGCCTTATACTGACACTGACTTGCAGTAAATTGATTCTACTGCATACATACACTTTTGAGGAGGAATGAGTCATGAAAAGCAACAATAGCATTAAAACCGTTGTAGCCATTGGTATCGGTGCAGCGCTGTTCTTTGTACTTGGACGTTTTGTCGCAATCCCAAGTCCGGTGCCTAACACCAATATCAGTCTCCAGTACGCAGTCCTGGCTCTGCTGGCTGTTATGTACGGACCGGTAGCAGGGGGACTTATCGGATTTATCGGTCATACTCTGATCGACCTTTCCTGGGGCGGAATCCCATGGTGGAGCTGGGTGATCACTTCTGCTTTCGTAGGCGTGATCGTAGGTCTCTTTGCCAAAAAGCTGAATGTACAGGAGGGAGACTTCGGCAAAAGAAAGGTTACTCTTTTCGCCATTGCTAATATTGCAGCACATGTGATCGGATGGATCGTTGTTGCCCCTGTACTGGATATTCTCATCTATGCAGAACCTGCTAATAAAGTATTCGCACAGGGTGCTTTTGCAGCCATCTCCAATACGATCACAGCAGTAATCGTAGGCGGACTTCTGGTTCTGGCATATACCAAGACCATCGCAAAAAAAGGATCTCTGGATCAGGAATAAGCTTCAGACAAAAAGCCTTGTCATTTAGCGAAAAGCTTATGTGATAGGGCTTTTTCTTTTTCAGGACTCACCCTCTAAAGTACGTGATTATTATAGAAACAATTTTTCGATTATTATAGAAATTAATTTGAGGTTAAACAGATGACAGAACAAAACTTACCTGTTATTTCATTTAAAGATTTTTCATTTCAATACCGTGCCCAGAAAAAGCCAACTCTGACCGGAATTAATCTGGATATTTATCCGGGAGAACGTGTTCTCATTGCCGGCCCCTCCGGAAGTGGCAAGAGCACGCTTGCAGGCTGTATCAATGGTCTGAACCCTTTCTCCAATCCCGGAGAATGCACAGGTTCTCTTATTGTAGACGGTGTAGATGCTCCACACAGCAGCATCTTTGAACTCTCTGCACATGTAGGCACTGTACTCCAGGATCCAGATGGACAATTTATCGGTCTGACTGTAGGGGAGGATATTGCCTTCGCGCTGGAGAACAGCTGTATGCCACAAGAACAAATGCACAGTATCACCAGACATGCTGCTGAATTGGTGGGAATCCAGGATCACCTGGACTATGCACCTCACGAATTATCCGGCGGACAGAAACAGCGCGTCAGCCTGGCCGGAGTCATGGTAGACCAGGTAAAGATCCTGCTTTTTGACGAACCACTGGCAAACCTTGATCCTGCTACAGGCAAACAGGCCATCGAACTGATCGATGAGATCCAGCAGAAAACTGACACCACTGTTCTGATCATTGAACACCGTCTGGAGGATGTCCTCTGGAAAAATGTGGACCGGATCGTTCTGGTGAATGAGGGAAAAATCCTGGCAGACCTTCATCCCGACGAACTGCTCTCCACTACCCTGTTGGCAGATAACGGAATCCGTGAGCCTCTGTATGTGACCGCTATGCGTTATGCAGGCATTGAAATTGCGCCATGCAAAAAGCCCTCACATGTAAATTCTCTGATTCTGGATCAGACAGATCAGAAAATGCTTCAAAACTGGTTTCATCAAAAAGAACTTTCTGAGCCTTCCGGCACACCGGAACCGCTCCTTGAGATAAAGAACCTAAGCTTTGGATATACCCGGAACCACCCCACACTAAAGGATGTAACTCTTACCATATACAAAGGAGAAATGGTCAGCATTGTAGGACGCAACGGTGCAGGTAAATCTACCTTGTCCAAGCTGATCTGCGGGTTCGAAACACCTGATCAGGGAACCTTACTTTTTAATGGCAAAGATTTCTCCGGAGAAAATATCCGTCGCCGAGCTAAATATATCGGATATGTCATGCAAAATCCAAATCAGATGATCTCAAAGACCATGATTTTTGACGAGGTAGCCCTAAGTCTGAGAAATACCGGTATGGCAGAAGACCAGATTCGCGAAAAAGTGGAAAACACATTAAAAATCTGCGGACTTTATCCCTTCCGTAACTGGCCGGTATCAGCCCTCAGCTTTGGTCAGAAAAAACGTGTAACCATTGCCAGCGTGCTGGTACAGGATCCGGAACTGATCATTCTGGATGAGCCTACTGCAGGACAGGACTTTCATCATTATACAGAGATTATGGAATTTCTCCGTACACTCAACCAACGCGGAGTTACTGTTATAATGATCACTCATGATATGCATCTGATGCTGGAATATACGCCCAGAGCTCTGGTCTTCTCTGACGGGCAGCTGATCGCAGACCGAAGTGCAGCCGCAGTTCTCTGTGATGAATCCCTGATCACTCAGGCCGCGTTAAAAGAAACCAGTCTTTTCACTCTCGCTAACCGATGCGGTATCACTCCGCCGGAAGCCTTTGTGGAACGTTTTATTGAAGAAGACAGGGAGGTACGGGATAATGGCCGCTAATACTGTATTAAATTATCTTCCAAGAAAAAGTGTGATTCACAGACTGACCGGAACTACCAAACTGGCATTCTTCCTGCTCTTTACCTTTGCAAGTATGATCACCTACAATACCTGGGTGCTGCTCGGACTCCTGGCAGTAAGCATAGCTGCTTTCAGACTAAGCAAAATTAAGATTCGGGAAGTACGGTTTATGATGATCTTTATGCTGGTGTTCCTGTTGCTGAACAATCTGTTTATCTTTTTGTTCGACCCCAATCAGGGAACCCATCTGTACGGCACACACCACGTACTATGCCATTTATTCTGGCGATATGACCTGACCGCAGAACAGCTGTTTTATATGGTCAATATTTCCCTGAAATATTTTGTAGCCCTTCCTGTGGCTATCCTGTTTATCTCTGCCACTGATCCCAGCGAATTTGCGGCAAGCTTAAACAGTATCGGGATTTCCTACAAGGTAGGTTATTCTGTGTCCATTGCTCTGCGCTATATTCCAGATATCCAGCGAGACTATCACAGCATCAGCCAGGCGCAGCAGGCCAGAGGTGTGGAGCTAGGAAAAAATGAAAAATTCTTTTCCAGGCTAAAAAACTCCGTTAATATACTGCTGCCCTTGATCCTTACCAGTCTGAACCGGATCGATACCATCTCCAATGCAATGGAACTTCGGGGCTTCGGCAAAAACAAAAAACGCACCTGGTACACACAAAGGCCTTTTGCACGCAGAGACTTTCTCACGCTGGCGCTGGGCGTACTGCTGTTATTGATCAGTCTGACAGTAACTATAAAATGCGGACGCTTTTACAATCCATTTTGCTAATTCAGTAAAAAAAACATTTACAAGTAGTATTTAAAACTATATAATAAGGGACAGAGGTGATGAAAGATGACAATCGATGATAAAGACATGATCAACAGTATTCTGTCCAGTATTTCCAGGATTGACTATATTAAACCAGAAGATATTCCAAATATTGACTTATACATGGATCAGGTC